>TARA_R110001583_G_scaffold4351_5_pt1 | contig 43813 bp, 34 predicted proteins | sample TARA_R110001583 | Tara Oceans TARA_R110001583 (sample SAMEA4398432) | marine metagenome | biome: Polar Biome; feature: [MES] marine water layer (ENVO:01000295) within the mesopelagic zone...; material: water (ENVO:00002006), including particulate matter (ENVO:01000060) such as...... | reverse complement strand
TTAGTTAGTTAGTTAGTTAGTTAGTTAGTTAGTTAGTTAGTTAGTAGTAATTTTTTTATCTTAAAAAAACGATCTATTAATTTTTATAAAATTTAATTATTAAGTGATTGCCATAATTCTTTATTTGAATTCAGGTATAATGAAATGCCGAAAATTTTCTAATGTTAATTTTATATATTGACTTAATAGCGATTTCGAAAATTCAAATCTGTTAAAAAAAAGGGTTCAATATTGCTAAAAAAGCATTGCTATAGTAGGATTAGAAGTAAATGTATAAAAATAATTTGAAATGGTTACAAAAAAATTATTTTTTAGTTGTGTTAAGCTTTTGAATTTGTGCTTGTTAGTTAAGTTCATTGTAGATTAACGTTTGATGTTTTATTTTTTTTCAGATTTAAGTAAGTCATAAAAACAGTTCTAAAAATTAACTTTTTTGACCAAAAAGTTATCTGTATCTTTGCACACTAAATTTTAAAAATGAAACGAGTAATTGTAGGTCTTTCAGGTGGTGTAGATAGTAGTGTTGCGGCATACTTGTTAAAAGAACAGGGATATGAAGTTATTGGCTTGTTTATGAAAAACTGGCACGATGATTCTGTAACTATATCTAATGAATGTCCTTGGCTTGAGGATAGTAACGATGCAATGATAGTTGCAGATAAATTAGGTATCCCATTTCAAGTTGTTGATTTAAGTGAACAGTATAAAGAACGCATAGTTGATTATATGTTCAGAGAATACGAAATGGGAAGAACACCAAACCCAGATGTGCTATGTAACAGAGAGATAAAATTTGATGTTTTTCTGAAGATTGCTGAAGAATTAGGTGCAGATTATGTTGCTACGGGTCATTATTGTAGAAAAGGAGAAGAGGAAATTAATGGAGAAGCAGTATATAAATTATTGGCAGGAACAGATAATAATAAAGATCAATCCTATTTTTTATGTCAACTATCTCAACAGCAACTTTCAAAAGCTTTGTTCCCTATTGGTGAATTAACAAAACCAGAAGTTCGTAAAATTGCAGCTGAACAAGATTTAATTACCGCAGAAAAGAAAGATTCTCAGGGCTTATGCTTTATTGGAAAAGTACGTTTACCTGAATTTTTGCAACAAAAATTAAAGCCAAAAGAAGGTGTCATCGTAAAAATTCCAAGTGATTCTAATATTTTTGAAAGATCCGTTCCAAATTTCAGCAATAAAGAAGAAGAACTAGCATTTTATGCAACAAAATATGTCTACAATGTAGCAGATGGGAAAGTTGTTGGAAAACATCAAGGAGCTCACTATTTTACTAAAGGACAACGTAAAGGTTTAGCCGTTGGAGGAATGAAAGAACCATTATTTGTTATAGAAACAGATGTAAATGAAAATGTTATTTATGCAGGAGAAGGTAAATCTCATAAGGGTTTGTATAGAAATGTTTTGTTTGTAACTAATGAAGAATTACATTGGATTCGAAAAGATTTAATACTTGAAAATGGTGATTCAATGGAAGTTAAAAGTAGAATCAGATACCGTCAAAAATTAGAAAAAGCAATATTATATAAAGTTGAAAAAGGGATGTATGTTGAATTTAAGAATGCTCAATCGGCTATTACCGAAGGGCAATTTGTAGCTTGGTATAGTAATGATGAATTGTTGGGTTCAGGTGTAATTGCTTAATCTTTAACGCTTTTTAAAATTATAGATTGAATAAAAATTAGTAATTTCGAAACGGAAAACCCCAAAATCAATTATTTTGAAAAGAAAACTACTAACGTTTATTTTATTTTTTTCATTGGTTAAAATGGTTGCTCAAGTTGAAGATGCTTGGGTTTATTTTAATGACAAACCAAGTGAAACTACGTTTACTAATTCTCCTTTAACAATGTTAACTCAAAGGGCATTAGATAGAAGAATACGCTACAGTATTTCATTAGATTATAAAGATATTCCTGTTGAAGCATCGTATGTTCTTCAAGTTAAAAATTCAACTGGAATTACTATAAAAGCAAGGTCTAAATGGCTAAATGCTTTGCATATACAAGGAACGGAATCGGATATCAATAATTTGTTAAGTTTAAGTTTTGTTTTGAAGATTGAATACGCAAATAAATCGTTGAATTCATCAGGTAAAACAAATTCAAAACAAAAAGTAATTTATAAAAATAAAAGTTTAGACTTTACAACGGACTTTAACTATGGAAATGGAGCCAATCAAATTCAAATGTTAAATGGTGAAGTGCTGCATCAAAATAATTTTACAGGTGAAGGAATGCAAATTGCTATTATTGATGCTGGATTTCCTAACGTAGATAATTTTTCCGCTTTCCAACGAATAAGAGATAACAATCAAATTTTAGGAGGCTATGATTTTGTAAATAGAAATACTGAATTTTATACAGGGCATTATCATGGAATGGCTGTATTATCTACAATTGCGGGTTATATAGATGATCAATTTATTGGTACAGCCCCTGATGCAAATTTTTATTTATTTATTTCTGAAGATAGTGCAAATGAAACTCCTTTAGAAGAAAGTTTATGGGTAGAAGCAGCTGAACGGGCAGATAGTTTAGGCGTTGATGTTATAAATACATCATTAGGATATACAACTTTTGACAATCCAAATTATAATTATGTTTATAATGATATGGATGGAAAAACTTCTTTTATTTCTAGAGGAGCTGAAATTGCATTCTCACGAGGAATGATTGTAGTTAATTCTGCAGGTAATGAAGGAAATGATGCTTGGCATTATATTAGCGCTCCAGCTGATGTAGCTTCTGTTTTAAGTATTGGAGCAGTTAATGCATCAGGAGCAATTGCTAATTTTAGTTCTTTTGGTCCAACTGCTGATTCCAGAATTAAACCTGACGTTTGCGCTCAAGGTGCGAATGTTTATATTATTAATTCTTTAGGAAATATAGCAACTTCAGATGGTACTTCTTTTTCTTCCCCTGTTTTAACAGGAGTAATTACGTGTTTATGGGAAGCATTTCCTACTAAAACAAATACAGAAATTACACAATTAGTAAAAGAATCCTCACATTTATTTACAAACCCTACGGCACAAGAAGGTTATGGAATTCCTGATTTTAAAACTATATATAATCTTCTTATTGAAGACGAAAATGAGGAAGGTATTGTTGAACTTTTATTGTACCCAAATCCAACAGAAAATGCGATTAATTTTAATTTTCCAATAGATATTGAGGAAATGGAAATAACTATTTTTAGTTTGTTAGGTAAAAATGTGTATACTACATTAATTAATAAAAATAATCCATCAACTAATATTTCATCATTGTCAAAAGGTTTGTATATGGTTCAGATTAAATACAATGATATAATACAAACTATAAAAATACTGAAGAATTAAATGGATAACAGAATAACAGATCTTTTCAAAATAAAATACCCAATTATACAAGGAGGTATGGTTTGGAATAGTGGGTGGAAATTAGCTTCAGCAGTTAGTAATGCTGGAGGTTTAGGTTTAATAGGAGCTGGATCAATGTATCCTGAGGTGCTGCGTGAACATATTCAAAAATGTAAAATTGCAACCGATAAACCATTTGGTGTAAATATTCCAATGTTATACCCAAACATTGAGGAAATTATGCAAATAATTATGGATGAAGGTATTAAAATTGTTTTTACTTCAGCAGGGAACCCTAAAACTTGGACATCTATTTTAAAAGAAAAAGGGATTACGGTAGTTCATGTGGTGAGTAGTGTGAAATTTGCTGTAAAGTCAGAATTAGCTGGAGTTGATGCAGTTGTTGCTGAAGGGTTTGAAGCAGGAGGGCATAATGGTAGAGAAGAAACTACCACATTTACATTAATTCCAATGGTTAAAGAAAAATTAACGATTCCAGTAATTTCAGCAGGAGGAATTGCAACTGGAAGAGGAATGTTAGCAGCTATGGTTTTAGGGGCTGATGCAGTTCAAATAGGTAGTAGATTTGTAGCAAGTGAAGAATCTTCGGCACATATCAATTTCAAAGAAGAAGTTGTAAAAACGGAAGATGGTGGCACCCATTTAACTTTGAAAGAATTGGCTCCAGTTCGATTAATTAAAAACATGTTTTATGATGAGTTGCAAGAATTGTATAAGCAAAACCCAACTCCAGAACAATTAAAAGAGAAGCTAGGAAGAGGTAGAGCTAAAAAAGGAATGTTTGAAGGTGATTTGGATGATGGTGAATTAGAAATTGGTCAAATAGCGGGGCTAATTCATGAAATAAAACCCGTAAAAGACATAATAAACGAAATTGTAACAGAATATACTAATGTGAAAAAATCTTTGTGTTAAAGAAATTATTACTTAGTTTTTAAATCTACGGGTTTGGCTCCTTTTGGAGGCATTGGACCTCTTAAATGAATAATTAATCCGTTTAAAAAATTTCGTAGCATTTGGTCACCGCATTCCATGTATTTGTCATGGTCTTCACTTCTAAAAATAGCACCTAATTCACTTTTAGTTACTCTAAAATCTACTAATTTGCAAATTTCTACAATATCAGTATCACGTAATTTATGAGCTACGCGAAGTTTTTTAAAAATATCATTATTATTTAATCCCATTTTGCAAAGATAAGTTGTTTTTTAATTCTAATTGCATTTGTTTTACTGTTTGTGTACTATTATCATGACTCCAACCAGGAGGACCAAAAGCATACATAAATTTATGAATCCAGTTTTTAGATTTTTTCATATCATTCCAAATATCTTTATATTCATGAGTTAGAATAACCCAAGGATTATAGGAATCAGGTGCATGAGTTACTCCATATTTAATTTCAACAGCATCATCTAATTCTTTCCAAGTTCCAAATATTTTATCAAAAATATTAAAAAATCCTCCGTGATTTTTATCCATATATTCAACATTTCTTGCGTGATGAACTTGATGCATTGTATGTGTATTGAATATTTTTTCAATAATTCCCATTTTAGGAATATAAACACTATGTAATTGAAACTGCCACAAAGCTTCTATACCCAAACAAACAATCACCATTTCAGGTCTAAAACCTAATGCGGGTAACCACATGTAAAATAATGGTTTGTATAAAATGGTGAACCAACCATTTCGTACAGCAGTTCCTAAATTAAAATTATCAGAAGAATGATGCACAATATGTGCAGCCCATAATATTCTAATCATATGATTTTGTCTATGAAACCAATAATAGGTGAAATCATCCAATAGTTGACATGCAAGCCAAATATACCAAGCATATCCAAAAGATTCCCACCCTAAAATATTTGTTCGAATTCCATTTATTTCTGGGTTAAATACTTCAAAAATATAGTTGAAAATTACAATTGCGGAAATTGTTTTAATTAAAGGCGCAATAACAGCAGAACCAACCCCCATAAAAAGGCTAGCTCCTAAATCTTTCCACTGATAAAGGTTTTTTTTATTGTGAGTCTTACTATAAGTAAGTTCAAGTAAAATAAGTGCTAAAAAGCAAGGAACTCCATATACTAATGGGTTTGTAAAATTCATTTATTTGTATTAATATTAAAAATAGGAATGTAGTCATATTTTAAGTAAAATCTTTAAAATTTCACTTAAGTATTATTAAAACGAAGTTTGAAGAAAGTTATTTGGTGAAAATTAATTTGATTGCAACAATTAGCATAAAAAAACCAAATATTTTTTTAAGCATTCTTTGATCAATTTGAAGGGATATTTTTGAACCTATAAATCCTCCTATTATAAATAATACCGAGACAATAATTGCAACTCTCCAATCAATATTTCCACCATCACCAGCAGTGTGATAATTGTAAACAGCCAAAAAGGTTACCGGAGGAAGCATTACTGCTAAACTTAGACCTTGTGCATTGTGTTGTGTTAATCTTAATAAGATAACAAATAAAGGAACCATTATAATTCCACCACCAACACCAACCAAACCACTAAGAATTCCTGCTAATAAACCAATGATAATTAAAGTAATAATTGTTGTTATTGTCATTTTCATTTTCATTAGATATCAGTAGGGATTTTTATTTGATATAGTTTTCTCGAAGTATTATTTAGTTTGTTTTCACGTAACCAAGGATTGTGCAATTTTAAGGTTTTATAATTAATCCCTAATCCTTTCGAAAAAAGAGCAATATCAGTGATAATAGTATCAACTTCAATAATTTTAGAGGGTTCTAATTTATATAAATCTTCCTTTTCAAAAATAAAACCATATTTATCAGGGTTCGTTAATATTTCTTTTAAAGCAACCATTCTGGGTACATAACGTTGGGTTTCTTCACCCAGTAATAACTCATAATAGTTAGTGACTTTTTGAGTCTCAATTTTTCTTGCAATACCTGCATTTCCTGCATTGTATGCTGCAGCGGCTAATGTCCAACTTCCAAAGCGATCTTTGGCGGCTAATAAATAATCACACGCAACTTGAGTTGCTTTTTCTAAATGATAACGCTCATCAACATTGCTATTAATTTCCAACCCATTTTCTTTTCCAGTTGCTTCCATTATTTGCCAAAACCCTTTTGCTCCGGCAGGTGAAGTAACATTTTGTAAGCCACTTTCAATAACAGCTAAGTACTTGAAATCATCAGGGATTCCATTTTTTTCTAATATAGGTTCTATAATTGGAAAATATTTATGGGTTCTTTTAATTAGAAGTAATCCATTCGACTGCCAATAGGTGTTAACCAATAATTCTCGATCTATTCGCTCTTTAATATCGTCTTTTTCAATTGGAACATGTTCACCTGAAAATTTAAGTTCAGTTGGTATTTTAAGAGCTTTAATTTGATACGATTCGCTTGTGTTTTTATCACTTACATTTACAACTTTTACGTTTTCTGAATCAGTTGTTTTAGTAGCGAAAATTAATAATGAACTTATCATTATTATGGCAATTAGGCCTAGAATTTTAATTGATTTGTTCATAGTAGTAAGTATTTGTTGTTGGTAAATTACAATTTATTTTGAATTTAAAATAATTAGAATGTAATTTTAACAATTAAAGAGAATCAATAATAATTTTGCTAATAGATTTTGCTTTAGTAAGAATCATTATGTGAGTTCCTTTTTCAATTTTTATGCAGTTTTTAATATGTTTAATAGTAAAAATATGGTCATCTACTCCGTGAATATGAAGTGTATTATTTAAAGGTTTTGTTTGTTGCCAATTAAGTACATTAGAAATTGCCCAGGTTAAATATTTTTCATCACGTACAGACAGATATTCCTTGTATAATTTTACTCTCTTTTTTGCAAAATCACCAAAGGCATACGTTGAATATGCTTCTATGTTTGAAATATATTTGGCTGGGAATAATTTGTATAAATATGTTTTCTCAATTAATTTTAAACGTATTGGTAATTCACTTTTACTTTTTATGCTTGAAATTAAAATAATTTTTTGAACTTTTAAATGCTTACTCATTTCTTGCACCATAATTCCGCCAAAGGATACTCCAATTAATATAGGGTTTTCTTCAATAACCAAATCTGCCATTCTTTTGGCATAATCTCCAATAGATTCAGTTTCTGTTAAAGGCAGTAACCATTCCAAAAAATGAAGTTCAAATTCATCTTTTGGAAAGTTTAAATTTTCAAAAATTTTTGAACTTGCTGCTAAACCCGGTACTAAGTAAATATGTTTTTTTTCCATTGTAATTAACTATTCATAAAGTCCAAAATAATAGGTTTTAGGCCGCTAAAGAAAAATTCAACAGCAATTACCATTACAATTAATCCCATTAAACGCATCATTACTTTGTTGCCTGTAGGTCCTATCTTTTCAGTAATTTTACTTGCGCCAACTAAAATTAAATAGGTGATAAATAAAATAAGAGCAATAACAGATATTAATACAATTTTTTGCTGTATTTCTGAAGCATCTTCCATTAATACAATAGCATTTGTAATTGCTCCTGGGCCACAAATCATTGGAATTGCAAGTGGAGTAATAGAAATGTCTTCTACATAAGCATCAATTTGGTCTTCATCATCAGTATGTTTAAAACTTCCCAATCTGGCTTGTAACATATCCCAACCCATTGTAAAAAATATTACTCCACCAACAATTCTAAAACTGTTTACGGATATTCCAAAAAAATTAAATAAAATTTGACCAGAAAAGGCAAAAGCAAGTATGGTGAAAAAAGCAACTAAGGTTGCTTTTTTTGCGGTTTGTTTACGTCGTTCTTTGCTTAAAGAAGCTGTCATTGACATAAATACAGGCATTGTGCCTAATGGATTTATGATGGTAAAAAAGGATGTAAATACTAATAGTGCAAATGTGTATAAATCAGTCACTTAGAAAAATTTAGTTAATTATTATTTTATATAAAACGAGGAGCCAATCTCCAATCAAAACGCACAATACCATCTTCATCAATCTTTGTTAATTTTATAGTGTGAAGTGTATTTACCAATTCAGGATTCCAAGGCGTTTTAACTTTTACGTAATTTTCAGTAAATCCGTGAATAAATCCTTCTTTATTTTCACTTTCAAAAAGTACGGTTAAATTATTACCTAACTGACTTTCATAAAATGCTCTACGTTTTTTAACCGATAATCCTCGTAACATTTTACTTCGTTTGGTTCGTACTTTTTTAGAAACAACACCTGGCATTTCAACAGCTTCAGTATTTGGTCTTTCAGAATAGGTGAAAACATGCAAGTAGGAAATATCTAATTCATTTAAATAATTATAGGTTTCCAAAAACAATTCATCTGTTTCACCTGGGAAACCAATAATTACATCAACTCCAATGCAAGCATTAGGCATTACTTTTTTTATTGCAGCAACACGATTTGTATACGTTTCTTTTAAGTAACGGCGTTTCATTAATTTTAATAATTCATCACTACCACTTTGTAAGGGAATGTGAAAATGCGGAACAAAACTGTTTGATTTTGAAACAAATTCAATAGTTTCATTGGTCAATAAATTAGGTTCTATTGAAGAAATTCTTAATCTATGAATTCCCTCAACAGTATCTAAAGCTTGTACCAATTCAGAAAATGTATGTTCGTGTTTTTTGTTTCCAAACTCACCTTTACCGTAATCACCAATATTTACTCCAGTAAGTACAATTTCTTTAATTCCTTTTTCTGAAATTTCTTTTGCGTTTTTCAGCACATTTTCTAATTCATCACTTCTTGAAATTCCACGAGCTAATGGAATTGTGCAATACGTACATTTATAATCGCAACCATCTTGTACTTTTAAAAATGCACGAGTTCTATCTCCAATAGAATACGATCCAACATAAAAATCGGCTTCTTCAATTTCACAAGAATGCACTTCACCCATTTCATTTTTAGAAAGATCATTTATATAATCGGTAACTTTAAATTTTTCTGTAGCGCCTAAAACCATATCAACACCATCAACAGCAGCAAGTTCTTCAGGTTTTAATTGCGCATAACAACCAATTGCAATTAAAAATGCATTTTCATTCAATTTTAAAGCATTTTTTACAATAGATTTAAATCTTTTATCAGCATTATCTGTAACAGAACAGGTGTTAATTACGTAAATATCAGCTGTTTCGTTAAACTCAACACGGTTAAATCCTTCATTCTGAAAGTTTCGAGCTATGGTAGAAGTTTCCGAAAAATTTAATTTACAGCCAAGTGTGTAAAATGCTACTTTTTTTTGTGCGCTCATTCTTGTACATTTATCGAGTGCAAAAGTACTTAAATTTATTTTTATAATATGATAGCAAAGACACCAAAAACACCATATTATGCAGTGATATTTTCAACCTTACGAACTTCTGTTGAAGAAGGTTATATTGAAACCGCAACTAGAATGGAAGAATTGGCCAAACTACAAGAAGGATATTTGGGGATTGAATCAGCGAGAGAAGAAATTGGTATTACGGTTTCATATTGGGAAAGTTTAGATGCTATTTTAGCATGGAAAAATAATGCTGAACATATTTTAGCAAGAAAGTTAGGAAAGGAATTGTGGTACGAAAAGTACCAGTTAAAAATTTGTAAAGTAGAACGTGAGTATGGGTTTGAGAAATAGTATTTGGTTGTTGGGTTTTAGTTGTTGGTTGTTGGTTTCTTGTGCAGATAAAGAAATAAAAAAAAGAGAATCTCAGGTTTTTAGGTATAATGAGCATGCAAATATAACAACATTAGATCCTGCTTTTGCAAAAGATTTAAGAACTATTTGGGTTACAAATCAGTTGTTTAATGGCTTAGTACAATTGGATGATAAATTAGAAGTACATCCTGATATTGCACATTCATGGACGATTTCTAATGAAGGGAAAACATATTCTTTTAATTTAAAACAAGGAGTACAATTTCATAAAAATATAGTATTTGGAAAAGATTCAACAAGAACAGTTGTAGCAAGCGATTTTGTTTATAGTTTTAATAGGTTGTTAGATCCAAAAGTGGCTTCTCCAGGTAAATGGGTATTGGAGTTTGTTGATACTTTTGAAGCTAAAAACGATAGTACATTTGTTATTCATTTAAAACAATCTTTCCCTCCATTTTTAAGTTTAATGAGTATGAAATATTGTTCTGTTGTTCCCAAAGAAGCTGTTGATTTTTTTGGAAATAATTTTAGAGCAAACCCAATAGGAACAGGACCTTTTCAATTTAAGTTGTGGGTTGAAAACACAAAATTGGTTTTTCGGAAAAATAACTTTTATCATGAAAAAGATAAAAAAGGAATAAACTTACCCTATTTAGAAGCGGTTGCAATTACTTTTTTGCCAGACAAACAAAGTGAATTTTTACAGTTTATTCAAGGGAATATTGATTTTATGAGCAGTATTGATGCTTCTTATAAAGACGATTTATTAACTACAGATGGAAAATTGAAAGCGCATCATAAAAATAAAATTGATATGATTTCAAGCCCTTATTTAAACACGGAATATTTAGGCGTTTATTTAGATGCTGATGAAACTGAAGTACAATCAAAAAAAATTAGGCAAGCTATAAATTATGGATTTGATAGAAAAAAAATGATTCAATATTTACGAAATGGAATTGGAACTCCTGCGGTTAACGGTTTTATCCCTAAAGGTTTACCGTCATTCAATAATATGAAAGGTTATACGTATCAACCAAAAAAAGCAAAAGAATTGGTGAAATCTTTTATTGAAGAAACAGGAAATATAAATCCGTCAATTACAATTAGTACCAACAGTCAATATTTGGATTTATGTGAATATATTCAGCGTGAAGTGGAAAAAACAGGCTTAAATGTAAATATTGATGTAATGCCACCTTCTACATTAAGACAAACCAAAGTAAATGGACAGTTAAGTATTTTTAGAGGTAGTTGGGTAGCGGATTATCCTGATGCAGAAAATTATTTATTTATTTTTCATAGTAAAAATTTCTCACCTAATGGCCCAAATTATACGCATTACAGTTCTAATGAATTTGATAATTTGTATGAAACCTCAATTCAAACAACGGATAATTTAAAGCGGCGTAAATTGTATCAAAAAATGGATAGTTTGGTGATGGAATCTGCAGCTGTAATACCATTGTATTATGATGAAGTAGTGCGGTTTACTCAAAAAAATGTAAAAGGTTTGGGAATTAATCCAATTAATCATTTAGATTTAAAAAGAGTAAAAAAAGACGAGTAAAATAGGTTTCACCCTAAATTTATTTCAGGATATCATAGTGTCTTTTGTATAAGTTGATGAGATGCTGAATCAAGTTCAGCATGACGATTTGAAAAGATTAATTTATAGATTGAAGTTTTTCTTTTAAAATTTTAATATCATCACGAAGTTTGGCTGCTACAATAAAGTCAAGCTCTTTGGCAGCTGTTTCCATTTGCTTTCTTTTTTCGCGGATTCTTTTTTCAATTTCTGGTTTTGATAAATATAATAACTCTTCTTCTGCAGCCATATTCATTGTCTCATCAGAATAGTAGGATGCTCCTGTATTTTTTGCCAACGTATTTTCAATACTTTTGGTTATTTGAGTAGGAGTGATGTTGTTTGCAGTATTATATTCAATTTGTTTTATCCGTCTTCTTTCAGTTTCATCAATTGTTAATTGCATGCTTCTTGTAATTTTATCAGCATACATAATTGCTTTTCCTTTTACATTTCTTGCTGCTCTACCAATAGTTTGTGTTAGTGAGCGATGTGAACGTAAAAAACCTTCTTTGTCAGCATCTAAAATGGCAACTAATGAAACTTCTGGTAAATCTAATCCTTCACGCAATAGGTTTACTCCAATTAATACATCAAAGATTCCTTTACGTAAATCTGCCATAATTTCTACACGTTCTAACGTATCAACATCAGAGTGAATGTAACGACAACGAATTTGAATTCGACTTAAATATTTTGTTAATTCTTCTGCCATTCGTTTGGTAAGTGTAGTCACTAATGTGCGTTCATCTAATTCTACACGAATTTGAATTTCTTCAATTAAATCATCTATTTGATTAATACTAGGTCGAACTTCAATTTCAGGATCTAATAACCCTGTTGGTCTAATAACTTGTTCAACAAAAACACCTTCAGTTTTTTGTAATTCGTAATCAGCCGGTGTTGCACTTACAAAAATTACTTGATTTTGGATTTCTTCAAATTCATCAAATTTTAAAGGTCTATTATCCATTGCTGCAGGTAATCTAAAACCAAATTCAACTAAATTTTCTTTGCGAGATCTGTCACCACCATACATTGCATGAACTTGCGGAATAGTCACATGACTTTCATCAATAATCATTAAATAATCATCAGGAAAATAATCCAATAAACAGAAAGGTCTTGTTCCTGGTTCGCGACCATCAAGATAACGCGAATAGTTTTCAATTCCACTGCAATAACCTAATTCCCGAATCATTTCCAAATCAAATTCAGTTCGTTCTTTTAAACGTTTTGCTTCTATATGTTTACCTATTTCTTTGTAATATTCGTATTGTTTCATTAAATCTTCCTGAATGGCATGTATTGCGTTTTGTAATACGTCAGGTGATGTAACAAATAAATTTGCAGGGTATATATTTAAGTGTTCAAACTTTTCAATAACTTGATTGTTAGTGACATCAAAACTTTCCATTTCTTCAATTTCATCACCAAAAAAGTGAATTCTATAGGCGTGTTCACCATATGATGGGTAAATTGTAATAGTATCACCTTTCACTTTAAAAGTACCGCTACTTATTTCAGTTTCAGTTCTAGAATATAAGCTTGTAACTAATTGGTGTAAAAATTTTGTACGTGAAATAACTTCATTTACTTCAATAGAAATTATATTTTTTTTAAATTCAACGGGATTTCCAATTCCATAAATGCATGAAACCGAGGCTATAATAATTACATCCCTTCTTCCCGAAAGAAGTGCTGATGATGCGCTGATTCGCAATTTTTCAATATCCTCGTTTATAGATAAATCTTTTTCTATATAAGTTCCTGTTGTTGGTAAATAGGCTTCCGGTTGATAATAATCGTAATACGATACAAAATATTCAACTGCATTATTTGGGAAAAACTGTTTAAATTCTGAATATAATTGCGCAGCTAATGTTTTATTATGTGCTAAAACTAAGGTTGGTTTTTGTACTTCTTGAATTAAATTAGCCACCGTAAAAGTTTTACCCGAGCCAGTAACACCTAATAATGTTTGGTGTTTTTCATTGGTGTTAATACCATTCACCAATTGTTTAATTGCTTCAGGTTGATCACCAGTTGGTTTAAAATTTGATTCTAATTTAAATTGCATGTTGCAAAAATAAGCTAATTTCTATTGTTTTTAAGTAGAACTTTTTATTTAACAAATCTTTAATTCTTATTTCAAAATGAAATAATTTTATGTTTATAAATCTTTAGTTTTGAAGTGTTTGTAGGAGTTTCGGTTTTATTGTTTGAAATTATTGCTGCAAGTTTTAATAAATCTTCTAGTACTGGAAATTCTAAGTTTAATAATGAAGATATTCCTGAAGTAAAAGCATATTTTGAAAATTTTAGGTAAAAGGCTCTTTTGAAAAATATATAGGTACTATCTAATTAAACTAAAATGACCTTTTAAAACTCTGCCATCATCTAATTCTACCTTATACCAATAATCTGTTGAAGGTAAAGGGTTGCCTTTGTACAAGCCATTCCATCCAGGTCCTAAAGGATCTAAAATCGCAATTAATTTCCCAAATCTATCAAAAATATAGACATTTGATGTAGGTTGAAACTCTATACCAGTTACGTGCCAAGTATCATTATAACCATCATTGTTAGGTGTAAAAAATTTGGGAATATTAATTAAAGAAACTGAAACATTTGCTTCTAAACAATTTGAAATATCTCTTATTGTTACGGTATGTAACCCAGCTTCAATATTATCGAAAAAATTATTTGATTGAAAAATACCATCATCCAATGCAAACTGATAATTGCTGGCGGGTAAATTATCCGTTAATACAGTAATTGAATTTTCATTAAAAGTAGCTTCAGTATAAATAATATTGTTGCTGTTAAAATTTAATATAGGCATTACTGGTTCCGAAGTAATTTCAACAGTTTTAGTAATTGAACAGTTTTTACCATTAATATCTGTGGCTGTTAAAGTATAAATTCCAATTTCATCCAAATCAATTTCTGAATCTGTACCAATTACTATATTTGAAGAATTTTGCCAAACATATGTATAATCTCCAACTGGATTTGTTGCTGAAATGCGCACGCTACCACCAAATAAACAAAGAGTAGCTGCGGGTTCAATATTGAATATTGGCACCTCTTCAACTTGGAGCGAAATTGTTGCTAAACCTAAACAACCGGTAACTGTATTATTTACACGAACTATAATATCTTGAGGTGAGGAAGTATTTCTGAAGTTGATAGGAGCAATGTTGTTTATTTCTGAAATTGCATCAGATTGATTTAGGTAGTATGCAATTGACAAGTTAGTTTCGGGTAATAATGCTGTTAAAATATCATTTGTAGCACTGCTAAAATCAAATATTGCAGAATTGTTAGTGTTATCTCCATCGGCAATATCATCACATTCAATAAAAGGTGGAATTAAATTTAGTGGTAACTCAATATCTATTGCTTCTAAATTAACTTCAGATGTTACTACACAATTTGTTGCATTTTCAATTCTAGCCCAAACAGTTGAAGTTGTTGCATTTGAAAATGTTGTTGGATTTATAATGTTGTTAGTGTTAGCAATAGCCTCAGGCTCAGTTAAAAAATACGTAATAGTTGGTGCTGGAATTTCATTTGAAATTAAACTGTTTGCATCTTCTAAATTAAAATCTATTATCCCATCTAAATCATCATCACATTGTTCTAATGTTATTGGGGAATTTACAATAGGAATAGCATTTACAGTTGCTTGAATAGTTTTATTAGTTGTACAATTTATTCCAGTAGGATCTGTAGCTGTAACAGTATATAAACCACCTGAAGTTACTGATATATTTTCGGTTGTTCCAACAGAATTTCCTAATTCATCTTCCCATAAATAGGTATATGTAGCTACTGGATTTTCAACACCAATGGTTTTGTTTATATCATTTTCACAAAAATTAACATCGGTTAATAAATTGAATTGAGGAGTGGTATTTACGTTTAAAGTTACATGATAACCTAAGCCAAAACAGCTATTATTTATATCGTCAGCTCTAACAACAATTTGTTGAGTAGGTTGATTTAAAATGTTTGCGTAGTTTAACGGGTCAATAGGGTTTTGTTCAGCTAAAGCTTCAGGAATTGTTTCATAATAGGTAATAGTAAAACCTGTTGCAGGAAGCAATGCATTTAATACTTGGTTTGTAGCTGAACTAAAATCAAAAGTTGAAATTCCATTGGTGTTATCTCCATCGGTTAAATCATCACACTCATAAAAATTAAGCATTAAACTAGCAGGAATATCAGTTGAAGCAACTTCTAAAATTACTTCAGCTGTTATAACACAATTAGTTGCGTTTTCAATTCTTGCCCAAACAGTTGAAGCCGTTGCATTTGAAAATGTGGTTGGATTTGTAATGCTATTTGTATTAGAGAGCGCTTCTGGTTCTGTTAAAAAATAGGTGATAGTTGGAACAGGAATTTCGGTTGAAATTAAACTATTTGCTTCTTCTAAATTAAAATCTACAATACCGTCCAAATCATCATCACATTGTGTTAATGTTACTGGTGATGTAACAATTGGTAAATTATAAATAGTTACATCCATAGTTAGTACTGTTATTGTGGCTCCTATAGTAATTGTTGAAGTAACTGTAAAAATTCCTGGAGAAGAAAATAAATGTGTAGGATTCTCTAAAGCTGAAGTATTGTTAATACCTGTTGAAGGATCTCCAAAATCCCAGACAACACTTGTTGGAATTGTTGTAGAATTTAATAGAAATTGGGTATTATTTCCTAAACAAACATCATTTGCTGAAATGGAGGGTAATATGAATAGTGAAGTAACAAATGGAGGTAAACCTTCATAAACTTTATTGGATGGAAAAAGACCACCAATAGTTACATCAATCGCATCAGATACGTAATTACAAGCTAAACCATCTAATTCAGGATTGTTAATAACCCCCAAAAAATTTGTTCCACTGGATGGGATTTGCCCAGTTGTAACTCTTGACAACGCTCTATAAATTTTACCATCAATAGCAATTTGAAGTGCATTACGCGTATACCGGTTCTGATCTTCAATTTTAACTCTTGCATTCGAATTTAATAAATCATATTGATATAACTTACCACCAGGTGATATAGCAGGTCCAGGGCCGTTAAATTGACAAGTAGTAACATATAATTTTTGAGTCATAAGAGAAAATTCAACCCCGTAAGGATTATCTTTAGGATCTTCAAAAAATAATTGTTGTTCATTTGATACAATTCCTGTGGAATCATTAAAATCATATAAATACATGCTTGGAGTCGTCCCAAAATTAGCAGATGCTAACCTAGAACCATCGGGAGATGCTTTTAAATACCCTCGAGAAGCATCATTTTCGGTGCTTATTCCTGCTGTTGTTATAATAGGGGCATTTATTCCAGTTGCATCTACTAGCCAAGCATAAAACCGATCACGAAAAAATGTTATAATCCAAAGATCATTATTATTAGCATGTTTTACGGCGGTAATCTTTTCATAACTATTGGCCAATAAAACCGAATTTTTTGTAATAACACCACCTAAACCTCCATTAAGTGTCATATCAACAATTGAAAAATCAATTCCACCTAAAGTATTGCCAGCAGTACTGTTTTCATCTACCGTAAATATATAGTATTGATCGACATTATTGGGTTTTTGAACAATAATAGCAGATTGTGTACTTGAAGAATTACCAGCTAACCCATTTCCATTTAACATAGTTGAATGACTGCTGTCCCACACTCTTACCCCATTTGTGTAAAATAATAAATTCCCAGCGGAGTCAGATATAGAAGCACACCCTTCATAGGTATTTAATTGCCCATCAGTTAAAACAACAGGAGCACCCGAGTTAAAATCTAATCCGGCGTTTTGTCCAAAATACCAAATTGCAGCTTCTTTTTGCGAATATGATATTAAAGGGAGTATGAATAACAAAAAAAGTACTAATCTTCTCATAGGAAAAGAAATTTAATAAACTTAAATATACGATAAATCTCTTATTATTAATAATTTATAACTTAAAAATTATTAAAATATTGCGGAAACTACCTTCTAATTAAGCTGAAATGTCCTTTTCTAATTCTACTGTTTCCTTTCGTGTCAATTAATTCTACAGAGAACCAATAATCGGTTGCAGGTAAATATTGGCCATTAAATAAACCGTTCCATCCATCACCTTTAGGATTAACTTGTGTTATTAATTTTCCAAATCTATCAAAAATATAAATAGCAGAACTTGTGTAAAAATTTTCATTAACACCTAAAACTTTCCAAGTATCATTTGAACCATCGTTATTTGGGGTGAAGAATTTAGGAAATCCAATTACAGAGACATCAATTTGAGCAATACCACAGTTATTTTTATCTTGAATAAATAAAGTATAAATACCTGGGGTTAAGTTTTCAAAATTAGGTTCGTCTTGAAAAGAACTCATAAATTCATCCATTTTTTTTATGGCAAATTCATAATCCCCAATTCCTAAATTAGCAGTTGTTATTGTTATCGAATTATTTTCAGAATCATCAACAATAATTATATCTTCATTTGTTATTGTTGCAATATTTGAAGCTTCAATAGTTATTGTTTGTGGAAACGAATCACATCCTTCAGGTGAAGTAGCAATTACTGTATATTCTCCAGCACTAGAAATAATAGCATCAAAATTAGAGCTAATAACAACATCATTTTCATCTTTCCATTCGTAGTTGTAATTGCCAGTAGGGTTGTAAGTTGTTACGTTAATTGGTGGTAAATTTTGACAATAAATAGCTGTTTCATTCAACTCAAATTCAGGTTTTGGGTTTACTATAAATTCTACAGTAGTTTCCGCACTACAATTGTTATTTAATTGGTTTTCAACCTTAATGGTAATTTTTTGAGTTGTAGTGAAAAACGGATTTGGTAAAGGGCTTGGTAAAGGATCACCATTTTCATTGAAATAAGAAACCAACATTCCGGTTTGTCCATTTAAAATGTCAGATTCAATTGTTGAAGTGTTAAAAGGAAATTCACCATCTAAGTCATCATCACATTCAATTTGGTTCAGTAAGGCATTTGCTACAGGTTTTTTATCGACAATAAATTCTAACCTAGTTTCAGCAAAACAAGCACCATCTAAATCTACAGAATTACTATCGGTAACTCTAATTGTAATTGTTTGGCTACTTGTTGAAAATGGATTTGGAAGTGGACTTGGTAGCGGATTCCCATTTTGATCAACATAAGAAACAAGCATTCCAGTTTGTCCATTTAAAATAGTTGATTCAACAGAAGAAGTATCAAAGGGGTAAAATCCATCAAAATCATCATCACATTGTCTATTAACAGTAACGTTATTTGCAATGGGAATTGGTTCAACATTTAAAGTAATATGTGCACCCAAGCCTAAACAATCATTGTCTAATTTACTATCCACGCGAATATAAATGGTTTGTGTTGTTGTGTATCCAATATTTCTATAATTTGAAGGATCTAAAATTGGATTTTCTTCAGCCAAGGCATCAGTTTCGTTTCTATAATAATTAATAAATAATTGTTGTCCAACAGGAAAAATGTTTTCAATTTCAGAAGTAACACTGCTAAAATTAAAAGATGTAATTCCATCTGTTTCATCATTTAAAACATCTAAAAAATCATCACATTCATAAAATGTTCTTTGGAAAGAAGCAGGAATAAGTGTTGTTGAAACAATTAAGTTTATTTCTGAAACTCGGTAGCAACCATTGCTGTTTTCTATTCTCGCCCAAACAATATCTGTATTTATTGCTGAATTATAGCTAGTTGGATTAAATATTTTTTCAGCATTATCATTTATAGTTGCTCCCATAAATGTTTTAAAATAGGTGAATGTTTCAGTGGCTGTATTTACAGATATTTTAGTGTTAGCTTCTGTTAAATTAAAAATACTATAACCATCATTATCGTCATCACATTGTTTTAATATAACAGGCGTTGTTATTGTTGGCAGTTCAAAAACTTCAATATTGAAATTTGTTGTAGCACTGCAATTTGAATTCCCGTTGTTAACAATTTTTACATAAATAGGTTGAATTTGAGTCGTATTTTGAAAATTTGTGGGATTTAAGATTTCATTTAAAAGAGCAGCATCCCTAAAATAGGTAATTGTAAAATCTGTAGCTGTTTGTCCATTTAAAATTTCAGGTTCTTTACTTGTTAAATCAAAAATTTCAATGCCATCAATATCTGTTCCTGTTAAGTTGGAGTCACATTGACCAAAAGTAATTATTATAGCTGGCGGATTAGGACTTTCAAAAACCTGAACAGAGAAACTTTTGGTATCATAACAAGCAGCGTTTTTAATGGTTTGTATTCGTGCAATTATAATATCTGTACTAAATGGAGATGCATTGGTGTATGGGTTTGTAATTGCATTTATGTTGTCATCCGCATCAGCTTGTGACTTAAAATAGCGCACTTCAAATTCAGTAGTACTTTGGTTTTTTAATAGTTCAGCATCTTTTAAATTAGCTAAATTAAAGGTGATAAATCCATCATTATCAGTATCACATTCAGTAATTGATAAAGGTTGATTTGCAATTGGAACATTGTGAACTTCAATAGTAAATTCACCTTCTAAAGTACTTACAATACCACAAATATCGGTTTGTGTAACTACTAATGAATAAATTCCATTGTCAGCTGCCGAAGCATTTGTAAATGATAGATTTGGTAAGTTAGAAAAAGGAGTTCCATTTAAAAACCAGTTGTAAGTTGTGGTTCCGGTTAATGTTTTGGGTGTTACATTAAAATTATCACCAACACATAAATCTGTAATTTGATCATTTAAAACAGTTGTTGAACCGTTGATATCGACATTGGTAATTTCTATTTGAGAAAAAATAGAAGCAATAAAAGGAGGTAATCCTTGTGTAGCATTATTTCCCCCCAAATCAATAGTTGCATGTTGATAATTACAAGCTAACCCATCATTTTCGGGATTTTCAATAACACTTAAAAAAGGAATTCCAAGATTATATGTTTTTGAAAGTGCTCTATAAATTTTTTGATCTGGACCTAGTTGTAAACCTCCTCTAAATAAATTTTGAGAATCTATAATTTCTCTTGAAGCAATAATATTAGCTTCAATATTAGAGCTTAAATTAAATTGGTATAACGTTGAAAAATGATTTAAAGGGTCATTATATTCACTAGAAATAGTACTCCAAAAATCATTTGATGCACTTACATATAATTTCTCACTATTTGATGAAAATTCAACTCCATATGGATTATTGGCTGGCGCTATTAGAGGTAAGTCTCTCTGGTTGGTTACAACTCCAGTGGAATTATCAAAATCATATAAGAAAAGGGAGCCTTTGTCACGTATATTGTTAACATAATTTCTCATATGCGCAATGGCAATTTTTTCTCCATTAGGCGCTATTTTTAAATAACCTCTTCTGTCAACTGAAGTATAATTAACGGTTGATATTACTGGATCGCTTGCTACACCTGTACTTGTAACTTCATAGGCATAAAACTCATTTTCAACATAAGATAACACCCAAAACGTATTACATTGGTCACCTTTAATTGCAGCAACTTTTTCAGTCCAATTGTCAGATTTTCCTTTTGCTAAATCAATAGGGCCAGCAATTACACTACCCAAGCCACCATCAGCATTCATATCAATGGTGTAATAATTAAAACCGTATTCACCATTGTTAACTCCTGAACCAACAGTAAAAAGATAATACTCATTTGTGCTGTTAGGTCGTGGAATTATCATTGCAGATTGGGTACTTGAAGGATGACCTTTTAAGTTTGAACCATTTTGCATTATGTTGTGATTTTTATTCCAAACAGTAGTTCCGTCAGAATAAAAAAGTAATTCTCCTGTGCTTTTTGAAAAGGATGAGCTACCTTCTCGAGTATTTAATTTTCCATTATTTAATGAAACAGGCGAGCCGCTATTAAAATCTAATCCTGCATTTTCACCAAAATACCAAACATTTGCTTCGCCTTGAGCAAAACTTTGTATAAGATGAAAAAATAAAATTAACGTGAATAATTTTTTCATTTAAAATGAAATATTTTAAAAACACTCAAATATATAAATAACTCATTGAAATATAAAACTCAATGAGTATTCATTTGAAGAATAGAAAAGTGGTTTAATAAATTTTACAAATCTCTCTTTTTTAATAAGGCGTATGAAAAATATATAAATATTGCAGTCCAAACTAGCACTATAATAATTGCTAAAGGTTGAACCGAAAAGTCTTTTGATAAATCTTCACCTACTTGTTTGGCAACTGTTTTTACAGCATCTAAACGTGTAAAGGGTTCTTTAATTAAGTTAGCCATTGCTTCCAAAGGGAAAAATTGCATAATTTCATCTACATAATCTTTTAATTTCCAGTAGGACATTCCTTTTGCAAATCCTTCAATCATTGCCCAAACTAGCATAGCGCCTACCGCAAAAGCTGACCTTTTTACTAAAATTCCTAAAAAAAGACCAAATGAAAAGAAACCAACAAGTTTTATGAAAAAAGCAAATAAATACTCTAAATCAGTTGTTACTATTGAAAGTTCATTAAAATCGGAATAAATATAACCTAAAATAACCGATACAATAAATACAAATAGTGTTGAAATAAAAGCTAATAAAATAACAGTATAAAATTTGGACAACACAAATTCTTTTTTACTTAAACCATCAATTAAATTTTGCTTTAATGTTTTGTTACTGTACTCATTAGCCATCATTGAAACGATAACAAGTAGCAAAAAGAATTTAAAAATAGATGCTATATACGTATTGAAATGCCAAATATATGGGAAATTGAAAATACCTTGTTCAGCTAAATGAAACTTTATAGGACCTATATCAAATTTTATGGCAGCTATTAAAGCAATTGAGGTTAATAAAATAAAATAGATGAATATTAAAACTCTACTAGCTCTATTGTGTTTTAATTTGTGAATTTCTATATTTAATAGTCGTAGCATTCTTAATTTTTGTTGTTAGTTAATGTTAAAAATTGCTGTTCTAAACTTGGTTTACGCTTTACCAAATGAGATAGCACAATATTATTTTTGAATAAAAAATTATTAATCTCTGAAGCAGAAACTGGCTTGTCTAAAGTTGCTATTATTTTATTTTCATCATCAATTTTGGTTGAAACAATGCCTTCAAAAGTGGAAAGTAACTCCAATAATTTTTCAGAATTCTCATCAACTTTTAGTTCAAACAAACCATGTGAAGCAGTCATTTCTTCTACGCTGCCAGAATATAATTTTATACCTTCTCTTATCACAACAACGTGAGTACAAACTTTTTCAACCTCATCTAATAAATGTGAAGCCAATAAAATAGTAGTTCCATTACTAGCTATATCTTTAATAATTTGTCGAATTTCATGAATACCTTGTGGATCTAAACCATTGGTTGGTTCATCTAAAATTAAAATTTCAGGATCATTTAGCAAAGCAGAAGCAATTGCTAAACGTTGTTTCATTCCTAAAGAATACGTTTTAAATTTACTATTTCTTCGTTCGTATAAATTTACAGTTTTAAGCTTTTCTTCAATTTTAGTAAAAGGAATTTCTTTTATTTTGCAAACCAATTTAAGGTTTTGAACGGCTGTCATATAAGGATAAAAATTAGGTCGCTCAATAATAGCACCTACTTTTTTAAGCGCTTTATGAGTTGATAATTTACCATCAAACCAATTAAAACTTCCTGAAGTTTTATTAACAACGTTTAAAATGATTCCTAAAGTGGTTGATTTACCACTTCCATTTGGACCTAAAATTCCATAAACATTTCCTTTTTTAATATCAAAGGATAAATTATTTACAGCGTGGATTGAACCAAATTTTTTATTGAGATTATTTAGAGAGATAATTGTTTCCAAATTTTTTTTTGTTTAGTATAAAAATAAGACGATATTTAGCAATGTTTGTTACAGCAATATACTAATTTTGCTGTGAAATTTAGATATTTATGGAGGAAGAAAAGTTAATTTCAAAGAAAAAACCAGCATACCCAATTAATGAAGAGCTATATAATTATTTAACAGATTATAATAGAAATATTAAAATTCCTGTTTTTTATGATGATTTACTTCGCTTTGCGGGTGCAATTGAAGTGTATGATAAAAATGGAGAAGATACCTTGTGGATACGTGTATATTATGCTGAACATGAACGTGATGAAATTGATCTAAGTTTAAAACGTATGTATTTAATTTTACACGGTGATGGTGGTGAAGACTCTTTACCTTTTTTAACTATTGATGGTATTGACTATTGTACATTCGGAAATTCAAAACCTTTTAGAGTTAAAGTTCGAAATATTTTAAATGATAATCATACCTATTTGTATATCAAAAAAGCGGATGCTTCAAGGGTTTATGGGCTTGAGTTAGAACATATTTTGTCTCCAAATAATATTAATTTTTTAGTGTATAAAGACACATTAATTGAAGAACATGTGTTGGGAATTCCTGGTGATCAATTTTTAGTTGAAAATATGAGCTCAGTTTCAGTTAGAGGAAAAAAAAGATTATCTAAAGAGTTTGTAAAATTCAATGAGCGTTGTATGATTCGAATGTTAGGAGATATGAGATCTTACAACTATGTTATTGTTGCTTCGTATGATTTTGATCAAGTTGAATATAGAATGCGTGCAATGGATTTTGATCAACAAAGTTTTGAAGGGAATTTAAAAGTTTATTTCCCGCAATATTTTAAAGAAAATTATCCATTTGTTAAAATGGTTTCAGACAATTTACAAGAAGAATCTATTGAGCAATATAAAAAGGAAGAACGCTCAGCTATTGCACGTAGGTTAAAAGGATCTCAAGATAGAGTAAATGCATTATTGGAATGTATGTGTAACGATAAAATTTCTACTCCAGAGAAAATTTATCAACTAAAAATGGATTTAAAAAAGTACACACTTGATAAAAATTTTAAAGCCTGTAATAATATGGGTGATATTTTAAAAGTTGCTTTTGCATTTGTTACAAGAAACTATGAAAATGTAAACACCTATATTATTAGATAAAAGCATTAAGAAGTAAATTTTGACAATTTTTTAATAAATTACCTCGATCCAAGTGTATGAGGTATTGAATAGGAATTCCCTTTTTATTTCTGAACAAGCGTAGGGGAATTAAACCCTATTGGGCTATCGCCCTGCGATTAAAAATTGTCAAAATCGTAATCATCAATATTTTCTAAATCATTTTCATCATCAAAAGCATCAAAATCATCGGTCGTTTTTTCCGATTTAAATTCTTTTTCAGGAGCTTCATCAGGAGTGTCTCCAAAGGAAAGTGCTATTTTTGGTAGACCTTCTTCGTTTGTGTCTTTTATTTCAGATAGTTCAACAAAAAATGTCCACATAGCCATAAAATCATAAACATAAATTAATTTAGTACCTACATTTTTAAAAATGTCAGTAATCAAAAACTGATTCATAGTTAAAGAATTACCATCTTCAGACATGTCAAATAGCGGAATTTCGTCACCTTGTTCCCAATTGTTATCAGTTTGGTAAAAAGAAGCCATTTCTTGACCTTTAAAACCAAATGATTTTGCAATAGTAAAGTGCAACTCTTCTAAATTAATAGTTTCAGATACAATTAAATCTCTAATTACATCATTCTTAACATCTAAAATAATTCTAATCTTGTAGGTCATTTTTATTAAATACAATTAATGTGCAAAGTTACCATTTTAAGTTTTAATTCTTATTTTTACAGCTTAACATTTTTTTATGAATCAAAAAGAAGAAACATTAAGTCGTTTAAACAAGATGTGTGAAAACACTTTAAACGAAACGTTAAATATTAAATATACAGATTTAGGAGAAGGTTTTTTAGTTGCAACTATGCCTGTTAATTCTAAAGTTCACCAACCCGATGGAATTTTAAACGGCGGAGCAACAATGGCATTAGCAGAAAGTGTTGGTAGTCCAACATCAATGTTAGCAATTAATTTGGATAAATACAGTGTTCGTGGTATCGAGTTTTCAGCAAATCATTTAAGAAGTGTAAAAAAAGGATTGGTTACCGCAACAGCTAAAATTATACATAAAGGTAAAACCATACATTTAGTTGAAATTAAAGTTGAAGATGATAGAGGGCGTTTGATTTCTATATGTAAAATAACGAACTATATATTAGCCAAGTAATAATTTATGTTGAAGCTATTTAAAAAGGTATTAAAAATAATCACTATTTTAATAATTGTGCTTTTTGGAGCACTTATCGTCCTTTTTTATAGATTTTCAACACCGAAATCTGATTCGAAAATTGAGAAGGATTTTCTGAAAAATGAAACTGAAGTTTATATTAAACACGCCAAGTTTAAAATTTTTAAATACCGTATCATAGCAACTCAAAAAGAAATTGACACCATGCGTCCTACCATCGTTTTTGTTCATGGTTCAATTGGTGCGGCTTTTGATTTTAAAAAATATTTACAAAATCCAGCATTAAATAAAAGAGCAAATTTAATTGCATATGATAGAGTTGGTTACGGAATTGAACACACAGGAAATGTACAAGAATCAATTGCTTTTGAAGCTGAAATGTTAGATAGCTTACTTCATAAATTGGATACAAAAAATACAATTTTAGTTGGATATTCTTATGGAGGACCAATAGCCTTGGCTTCAAAAAAAGTATATAAAAAAATTATTTTATTAGCACCTGCTGTTTATTCAAAAGCTGAGCCAATGCCTTGGCTATTAAATGTGTATAAGTGGAAATTAACTGAATGGATGTTACCTAAAATATGGAAAGCTGCTTCAAAAGAAAAGTTATCACATAAAGCTGATTTACAAAATTTTGAAGATTTTTGGATGGAAAACCCATCAAAAATTATAAGTATTCACGGTAATGTAGATTGGATTGTTCCATTTGAAAATTCATTATATTTACAAGAAATATTTTCACCAAAACAATTTGATTTAGTAACGTTAAATGAAGCTGGACATGGATTGGTTTGGTCTCATTTTAATGAAATAAATAGTATATTACTTCAACAATTAAATTAATTAAAATTGCAAAAAGAGATAACATCATTTTTTAATGAAATTTCAGGTTTTTATGACTCAAATCTTCCATTTGTAGTTTTTAGAAAACCGAATGATAATTTAATTACTTCCTATGTTCAAAATAGTGAAGAATTATACTATTTAAATTCTTTTGAAGAACAAGGTTTTGTATTTGCACCTTTCAATAAAAGTGAAAAATCAATAATTTTTCCTGCTGATAAATGTAATATGTTAACTTCTGAAATTTTGAATGAAGAGGTTTTAGAAATAGGCTCTAGCAATTTTAATTTTAAAGTTACTTCTAATGAAAATTCAAAAGAAAACCATATAAAATTAGTACAAAAAGGAATTGATTTTATAAAAAACGGGAATGCAAAAAAAGTTGTAGTATCAAGAAAAGAAACTTTAGAATGTGACAAATTTGATGTAATTAATACATTAAAAAAAATGCTGAATAGTTATAAAAATGCATTTGTGTATTTATGGTATCATCCAACTATTGGTTTGTGGATGGGAGCCAGCCCTGAAAGATTGATAAATGTGAGTAATAATAAATTTAATACAATGTCTTTGGCTGGAACTCAGCTTTATAAAAAGTTAACAGATGTTGTTTGGGAAGAAAAAGAGCAGCAAGAGCAACAATTTGTTACAGATTTTATTTTAGAAAATATTAAAGAGAGTATTTGTAATATAAAGCTAACAAAACCATATACGGTAAAAGCAGGGAATTTGGCTCATATACGAACTGATATTTCTGGAGATTTAAAAACTGCGAATTTATTAGAAAGTTTAATAGTTGCATTGCATCCTACGCCAGCAGTTTGTGGCTTGCCAAAAGGCAAATCAATTGATTTTATTTTGGAGAATGAAAATTATAATAGAGCATATTATTCGGGGTATTTAGGTGAATTTAACCTAGATAACAGGACTAATTTATTTGTAAATTTACGTTGTATGCAGCTAAGTGATAACTTAGCTTCAATTTATATTGGAGGCGGAATTACAATGAATAGTATTGCCGAAAATGAATGGAAAGAGACTGTTTCAAAAGCTGAGGTAATGAAAAGAGTTTTGTAAAAAATGAATTTGTCAAGGCCTAAATTCTTCAGTAGGAATTAATTTTATTTATGGATGTGGAATCTGCTATTAAAACTTAAAGGCTTACCATAAATACTAGCATAACTTTCCGTAACTTTGCATCTTTAATTTTAATGTGTAAATGCGTCAATTTCCAAAAAATAAATTAGCACAACTTGTTGTAAAATGTTGTGAAAATTTAAAAACTATAGTAATCTCTCCAGGGTCAAGAAATGCACCTCTTATTATTGGTTTTAATGAAGCTGAAAATATTGAAACCTTATCCGTAGTTGATGAGCGTTGCGCTGCGTTTTTCGCATTAGGAATTGCACAACAAACTAGGCAACCTGTTGGTTTATTATGTACATCAGGTTCAGCATTATTAAATTACTATCCCGCTATTGCTGAAGCATTTTATAGTAATATTCCTTTAGTTGTTATCTCGGCTGATAGACCTTCTCATTTAATTGATATAGGTGACGGACAAACAATTAGACAAGAAAATGTGTTTGATAATCATATTTTATTTAATGCTAATTTAGGCGGTGAATTTGATGAAGATACTATTAAAAAAGCATTAGAAATAGCTATAAGTGAAAAAGGTCCTGTACATATAAATGTACCTTTTGATGAGCCTTTGTATGAAATGGAAGAGGTTGATTTCCATAAAAATGAACTAGAAGAAGTGCCTAAAACTAGTTTACTAGATGAAACTCCGTTAGATGTTGAAGAGCTTCAAAATTATGCGAATATTTGGAACAGTTCTTTAAAAAAAATAGTATTAGTTGGTGAACATTTTCCAGATGAATTATTACAAATTCAATTAGAACATTTGGTGAAAGATCCATCTGTGTTAGTAATGATTGAAAATACAGCTAATGTTTCTCACCCAAAATTTATAAATAGTATAGATAAATTAATTTTTCCTTTAACTGAAAATGAATTAGAAAAGTTTCAGCCAGATATTTTATTGAGTTTAGGAGGTTTAATTGTTTCAAAAAAAATAAAACAACACCTTAGAAATTTTCAACCAAAACAGCATTGGCATGTGGATGCTAAAAGAGCATTTAACACATTTAAATGTTTAAAGCATCATTTTAAAATATCACCACAATTATTTTTCAGTCAGTTTTTCTTTTTAACAAAACCTACGGAAAGTACGTACCAACAATATTGGTTGAATAAAAAAGAACTTCGGTTACAGAAGCATCAAAAATTTATTGATAATTGCACATTTTCAGATTTGAAAGTATTTAGTAAAATACTACCTTCAATTCCAAATAATTCACAATTACAATTAAGTAATAGTTCTGTAATTAGGTATTCACAATTATTTAATATAAACAGTACATTGCGTGTATTTTGTAATAGAGGTACAAGTGGTATTGATGGAAGTACAAGTACAGCAATTGGTGCAGCATTTTCAGCAAAAGAAAATACAGTATTTATAACAGGTGATATTAGTTTTTTTTATGACAGTAATGCTTTATGGAATAATTACATACCAAACAATTTTAGAGTTATTGTTATAAATAATGGAGGTGGCGGTATTTTTAGATTTATTCCAGGTCCAAAAGATTCAAATGCGTTAGATTATTTTGAAACACCTCATAATTTAACGGCTGAACATTTATGTAAAATGCATAGTTTTGATTATATTTCAACAAAGAATGAATACGAATTAGATGCAGAACTTTCTAATTTCTATACGAAATCAAATGTACCTAAGTTATTAGAAATATTTACACCTAGGGAAGAAAACGATAAAATATTAAAAGCATATTTCAACAATTTAAAAGAATAAAATAATGGATTTAAAAGTAGGAGATAAGGTAGATTTAATAGTTGTAAGAAATACCGGAATGGGTTTTACAGTTTTAGTAAATGAGGAATTTGAAGGATTGCTTTATAAAAATGAATTGTACCAAAAAATAGAGGAAGGTCAAAAATTAGTTGGGTACGTTAAAAAAGTTCGTGAAGATGAAAAATTAGATATTAGTTTACAAGCAGTTGGTTTTAAACATACAATTGTTAAAAATGAAATTATTATTTTAAAAGCATTGAATGAAAAAGATGGCTTTATAGCTTTGCACGATAAAAGTGCACCTGATGAAATTAAATACCAATTGGGAATGAGTAAAAAATCTTTTAAAAGTGCAATTGGTGGTTTGTTTAGACAGCAACTAATCACTATTTCTGAAGAAGGAATTAGTTTATATAAACCTGAAGAAGTATAAAAAAAGAAGGTGATTTTAATTTAAAATCACCTTCTTTTTTTAAATAATTTAATGTTGAATTTATATTTTAAGTCCAGATTTTAAAGTATCAGTTAAGCCATCTTTATGAACCATTATAGAGATGGTTTTTAGTTTAAAAAAAGCTTTACTTACATAAACGTATCCTTCATTTCCAATACGCTCACTTGTACTTCCCCAAGAGTTTTTTACTTTGTAATACTCATTGTTATTCTGATCTTTAACCATACCTACAATATGCATTAAATGATCATCAGTTGTATTGTAATTTTCAAATTCTTGTTGTCTATACGCTGGTGTAATATTAGTTTCTTCAACAATGTATGTTAAAGATTTTTCATTATTTTCAATGTTTTTTGGAATTACAGCAACACCATATTTTGCTGAAAAAGTTTTTTCAGAAACATCACAGTCAAATGCTAAAGTATATCCTTTTTTCAAAGCATTATCTGCTTCAATAACCAATTGGTCAAGTGAAATGTTGTAAAAAGACCCGTTAGAAAAATTATCAGGGATATTTAAAATGAATTTTGTATTAAACGGTTGATGTGTAAATGAAGTTAAAGTAACATAATCTGAAGTATTTACTTTAGTCATTTCTAAAAATGATGTTGGATTGTAAAATACACCATTGTACATAAAATTATCATTCACTTTGCCTAAATTAGTATCTAAAATTGAATCAACTGCAATTCTCCAGTTTGGATATGCTGATTTTTTATCATTTTTAATATACACATCTAAAACTGCTTTAAGTTCAGGAATAATTTTTGAGTGATTGTGTTTTGTAGACTCATTTAGCAATCCCGAATAAGCACTTTCTGGCACCAATCCATGTGAAGCAATTGAATTCATAACATCATGTGCTAAACCACCTTCGCTAAATTGAATTTTACCTTGGCGCATTACATAATTCCAAGCTTTAACAGGATATGTGTGACGTACATTATACATTTCAGAAATATCAATTAATTCGCCAGTATTTCTATAAATTTCAGATTCTATAAATGAAGAAGCGGAAAAACTCCAACAAGTACCAGTATTTCCTTGACTTTTTACAGCAGATGCTTCAATATCAACAATTGGTGTAAAACTATATTTTTGATCTTTTGGAATTTCTACTTTTACAAAAGTATCTTCTTGTGCGTAAAATGATAATGTAATCGCTAAAAAAGCGATTGAGAATAGTGTTTTTTTCATCGTTTGATAGTTAATTATTTATAGTTGGGTCAATATAAGTTCCATCCTTTTTGTTTAGAACCCTTTCAATGTTTTCATAAAAACCATCGGCATTTGGATCGCCTTCAGGTAGTTTCATATAGCCATTTTTATAATATCTTAAGGCTTGTTTTAATTTATTTCCAGTTTCATAATAACGTCCAATATAATAATCTCCCATTGGAGATTCATGGTATAATTTATTTATCATTTCTCCAAAGTCCTTCAAATAGTCGCCATTTTCTTTATCTAAAATAATAGGTTCAATTGCAAAAATATCGCGTTCTCTAATTTTTAAATTGCTACCAAATAAATATTCAATTTCAACATATTTATTTTCTAAATAGGCAATAGCATCAGCAGGAGTAAGGTGTTTAATGTTTTTTTCAAATTCCTCTTTTGAAATAGATGAATACAAGTCGAAAATAAATGCTAAAGCACTTGGAATTGCTTGTCCTATTGATGCTGTTTTAGTACTGTTGTCAAACGCATCAAATTTGTATTTCAATTTTGTGTTTTCAGAACTGCTTAATAATGAGTTTGTTGTTTCTATGGAGTTCTTTCGTTTATCGGAAATGGATTTGGTGGTGCTTAAATAATAATAAATATTTTCATCTTTTAAAGATTGAATTTTGTTTTGAAGCATTGTAGGCATATCCATTGCGTAATAAGGGTTGATGTTTATATAAGCATTAAAACCTGGATATTCTTCAACTAAAAAATAATTGATAAAGTTTGCCGTTAGTGTGTTTCCAACAATTGTTTTGAAAGGTGATAAACGGTAGTTATCTTCAAAATATTGAAATAATTCGCTTCGTACAAATCTATAAAAAGCCTCGCCTTGTTCAGTTGGATAACTATTTTCTTTTAAATAGGAACAATCTTCATAACGTTCACCATATTGATTTTGATTTATTCCTACAACTATTTGTTCAGGTGCTTTTTCTTTGTTTGCAAAAAGTATGGAATTACCAACATATACATCAAATAGATATTCGGCATCTAAAACAATAGTTAATGGATATAGTTTTGTGGAATCTAAATGATAACTCGGCGGAATATAAATTTTTAAATAGCGATCATTGTTTAATTCTATTGAATTGAACTTTTTAACTATTGTGTTTTGCGAAAATGCAATTGCTGTTACAAATAGAAATACGAATAATTGCTGTTTTTTTTTCATAATTAATATTTTAAAAACCAAAGCCCAAACCAAAATTAAATTGAGCTCCATCTTTTGAATTGAATACAGATACATTTAAATTAATCATTTCAGCTCCAATAAGCCAAATGCCACCACCATAAGAAGTTTTCCAATCTTTAGATGTTTCATTTTCAAGCCAAACTCTTCCATAATCAAATCCGCCAAAAACACCCAGTTGTAAAGGTACTAGTTCTGTTTTAACTTTGCGTAAATTAAGCCTAATGTCAGTATTTTGATAGAATGATTGATTCCCTGTAAATCGTTGGTTTCTATATCCTCTTAATCCATCAAATCCACCAATACTTGCTCCATTATAAAACTCAAAATTATCACCAATTAGTATATTACTTTTTAATTTAGTTCCTAAAACAATTTTTCCGTTGCTGGAAAGTTTATAATCAAACCGTAATGATGGGGAGATAAAAGCATGGTTTTCTTCACTATTTTCTAGGTTAGATTTCCATCCAGTTTTCAATTCAAAACTCATTCCTAAGGTTGGGAATGTATTGTTGTCAAAGTTTTCATAAAAATAGGAAGCTTGAACTCCTGCATAGTTCCTGCGTTGATCTAACAATGTATTTGGTAGTGTGCTAATAAACCTGTTTTCGGTAGCTTCTACTTCAATACTTTCAAAAGTGGTTCCAACATTAAATTGCGCACCTAATCGTCCAACCCATTTTAAAGAAGGGCTAATTGCATATTTACTCAGTCTAACTCTGTGGTAATCTTCCCCAAAGTCGTCTTCAAAATTTAGAGTTTCATTTCCAAGGTTGTAATAATTTATACTATAATTAGGACTTGTAAATATAGTTTCAATTAGCAAGTTCCATTTGTGAAAAACAGTTCCAAATTCAGCATTGTAATTTATATCAAAACCTTTAGTAGCGTTGTAGTAAGATGCAATTAAGGTGTGTTGCTGTGTAAACGGATTTCTTTCAAAACCGTACATTGTAAATACATTTTTAATCCCAATTCTGAAACCATCATCTGGATTGGCACCTATTGAAGGAATTAATTGATTTTGATTGTATTTAAGTTTTTTATAATTGTAAACATTGGTTTCGTAATCATTAAATAACCGTCGTTTTCCTTTAGTTGTTATGAATGTATTTTTTTTAGTCTTATAATCGTAAATAGTAACTTTTTTAGCGTTTTCAATTATATAAGTATCATTATTTTGACCACCAATTATACGTAAAGGAATATTATTATTTTTTACTCCGGTTATTTTAAAAACATCGCTATCATCTAAACCATAAACCCAAATTTCAGAAGTTTGTTTTTTTGAATATATTTTGGAAAAAATAAGAGTTCCTTTTTTTTCTTTTTTAATAGAGTATACATTAATTGCGGTTTTTCCATTCGGTAAACGCTCAATATCAAACCAATTATCTTTGTCGTTCCCTTTTACAACGGCAAATTTTGATAAGTGCTTGTAATAAGTTTTTGCTATTTCTGGAAGTTTTTTTAATCTACCTATAAGTTTTGACTTTATTTCGTTTATGGTTTTATCATTAACTTCATTGGGTATATTTTTAAAAGCTTTTTCAATAATAGCATTCGTAATGTTATTTTGAATAAAAGCCACCTGATTTTCCCAGTTTTTATATGTTGAATGATTAATCAAGTTCATATCTAGTGGATAAGGTTCTACGTTAAACCACTTTACATTTCTCATGTCTTCATTATATATTTGCATTAATTTTAAAGCAGGAATTGCTCTAGTTAAAAAACCTAAAATGAATCCGTCATTTTTAGAAAATGCTTGATCTCTGTCTCTGGGTACAGGTTTGTATAGTACTTTATTTTCTTTTTTAAATGCTGCCCAACGCCATTGATCTTCATGTCTATCCCAATCACCAATTAGCATATCAAATAATCGGGCGCGGATATAGGTATCTTCATCAATACTATTATCATCTGATTTTCGAAGTTTTTTTAATAAATCACCAGTACTAATTAATTCATTAGAAAAACCAAAACTTTTTAAATTTCCATGGCCTGAGGTTGCTCTTTCTTCAATCATATATAATTGATCACCAAAGGATTCGTTGAAATGTTTTAAAGCGTTCTGTTTTGGAATAAAATATAACGTAGGATTGGTGTGGAAAATATCAATGGCATCGGCTAATTTTCCAATAGCAAAAGGAGTGTAGGGATGTGCAGCCGTGTAAATATCAAGTAGTAAACTTTCAGTATATGTGTTGTCAAATTGACCTTCAATATATTGATTTTTAAAAGCTACGGCTTGCAAATACTGAGTTGCACTTTTTCGTAATGCTCGCATTACATATTGTTTTCCATTTTTATCTTCTAATCTTAAAGATCTGGATTGGTGCCCTCCGCCTTTTCTAACAGGAGTTAAACCTCCAAAAAGAGTATCTAATAAAACGGTTGGAGCAGCTATTTTTGTTCCATAATATTTTCTATAATGTTTCCCCCATAATTTTTTGAAAATTTGACTTTTCGTAATTTCCTCAGATTTATATATTGAAGATGACATTGTTTGAGGAAAATCATTTGAATAATTGTATGTTTTTTCAACTTTTAAAGGTTTGTAAATTTCTTTTTTAAATAACAATTGTTTTTTGCCATTTTGCTCAGTATAAAAATAGACCCAGCTATTGCCGTTTTTGTAAACAACAAGTTTTGCATATCCTAATTTCCCATATGAAAATTCACTACCGTTTATCGTTCTTACAGCACTGGTTTTTGAACCGGAACCACTTACAATTTGAGGTAAATTGTCCTTTTCAATATATTGTAGATTGTGCTCATGTCCTGACACAAAAATTATATTGCTAGCTTCTTGAGAAATTGTAACCAAACGATTTTTTAATTCTAAATAATACTTATTGTTTAAGTCTTGTGGAGAAATTCCGCTAGTTTTTCTTAAAAGATTTGCAAAAGTTCCTAATAAAGGCAATGGCATTTTTTTATTTATAGGGAAAAATTGACTTTTAAATGAAAATTGACCACCGTGTGAACCATTACTATATAAAGGATGATGAAGTGCAATAATTGTAGTTTTAGTTGCATTTTTTTTGATAAGACTTTCAAATTCATCAAAAAATAAGTTTCTTGTTTTTATAGTACAGTCATCATTCATTGTTGGGTTTTTATCCCAATTTTCTAAATACCATTGTGAGTCTACAATTATTAAAACAACATTGTTAGAAATGTTAACTTTTTTAATAGGACACCCATCTTGTGGTAAAAATGCATTTTTATCATTTAATTTATCGATTATATATTTTTGTTCACGTTTTAATCCGTTAATGCCATCACTATAATAATCGTGGTTTCCTGGAATAAAAATAGGTTGACCTTTAAAATTTTTCACTAATTCAATTTGTGCATCTAAGCGATGTTCTGAAAGTTTTCTTAGCGAATGTTTTTTAGTAGGCATCCCTTTTTCATACAAATTGTCACCTAAAAATAAAAGTGTTGCATTTTTTGATTCAGAAGAAATCTCCTTTTTTAATAAATTGAAGTGATTTAAACCATCATTCATTTTTGCATTTCCAGCATCACCAATTAAATAAAAAGTATGCTCAACTTCTTGTGTAGTTTCAGTGGTATTTACATCCCAATTTATGGAGGATTGTGAGTACTGAATTTTATGAGTAGCGCAACTATTAATTAAAATAGCAAAACTAATTATTGAAAGGTATTTGATAATTTTCCGACTCATGTATAATCTGAATTTAAAAAGCTAAAAGTACATAAAATTATGTATTTTTGAATTTAAACTTTATTTTGAGTTATGTTAGAAAATGATTTTTTTAAAGATATTAAAATGTATGTTTTTAATTTATTTAAAAATGAATTAAAACCACAAGTAGTTTATCATAATTTTAATCATACTTTGGAAGTAGTTGAAGCTGTAAGTGAAATAGCTTTGGCTGAAGGAATTTCAAAAGAAGAAATGGAATTGGTTTTAATAGCGGCATGGTTTCATGACGTTGGTTTTATAGATGGGTATGAAAAACATGAAGAAAGTAGTGAGAAAAAAGCGGAAGCTTATTTAAAGAAACAAAACTATTCGAAGGAAAATATTAAAAGAGTAACTTCAATAATAGGAGCAACAAAAATGCCACAAACTCCTAAAAATAAACTTGAAGAAATTATTTGCGATGCAGATTTATTTCATTTGGGAGGAGAGAATTTTAAGGATAAAACGAATTTATTAAGAGCAGAGTGGGAAACTTTATGCGGTCAACAGTTTGCAGACATTGAGTTTTATAAAAAAAATAATTTATTTTTAAGTGAACATAAATTTTTTACGGACTACGCATTTAATAAATTAAATGCTCAAAAAACAGCAAATTGGTTAAAAGTTCAAAAAGATTTGAAAAAAGCAATTGCTAAAAGCGAAGAGCAGGAACTTAAAAATAAGTTAAAAAAGGATGAATTAAAACGTAAAAAAGCAAAGGAAGATAGACCGGAGAAAGGGATTGAAACTATGTATAGAGTTACTCTTAGAAATCACATTAAATTAAGTGATATTGCTGACACAAAAGCGAATATTTTACTTTCAGTTAGTGCCATTATATTGTCAATCGCACTTTCTAGTTTATTTCCAAAATTGGATAAACCAGATAATTATTATTTAATTTATCCAACATTGTTTTTTTTACTGATAACAGTTGTTACAATGATTTTTTCAATATTATCAACACGTCCAAAAGTAACTACAGCAGATTTTACAAAAGAAGATGTTGCTAATAAAAAGGTAAATTTATTGTTTTTTGGAAATTTTTATAAAATGAAATTAGAAGAATTTCAAGATGGAATGAATGAATTAATGAACGATCGCGACTATTTGTACAAATCACTAATGAAAGATTTGTACTTTTTAGGAATTGTTTTACAACGTAAATATAAATTATTACGAATAGCTTATAACATTTTTATGATAGGTATAATAATTTCTGTTATAGCTTTCGTAATTGCTTTTGAATTTATGAAAAACTCATAAGGAACGGCTGTCTAATTTATTTGATCCTCATTAATAACATTCAATAAATCATTTAATGTTATATTATTTTCAGGCACGTTATTATAATTAACAGCAACTCGTATTGCTTTTAATCCAAAAATTCCTTGTAAATCTTCTAATTCAACTTTTTCAATTGTAGCTAATAACAATTTTTTAGATTGAAGGTGTTTTATGTATTTTATATATTCATCCGCATCACTGTTTTGGCTGTAAACAATTGCAATTTTACCTGGTTGTGTTAATCTTTCAGTTGTATTTTTTATAAGAGCTTTATCTATACGTTTTTTAATAATTTCATACCTGATATTATAAGCACCATCAACATCAAAGCGTTTTTCATCCATTCTAAATTTAATTGCTAAAGGTGTGCTATGTACTAATATTAATGATGCTATTTCTAATGGATGTTCTAATGTGTTTTTTAATTTATGAGCAATATTTTCAACTTCACACATCATTTGTAATTGCCAAAGTCTAAGGTTGTGCAAATACATTTCATTATATGCGGAATTTTGTACTAATGACTGTCCAATGTACATATTATAATCTATGCCATCCGTTTTGTAACGTTCAAAGTAATGAGGAAACATTTTTTGAGCTTCTAACTGTTTATTGTCAATAAATTCAGCAAGTTCTTCATTTAAAATATTTACACTTTCTTCATATTTTTTTCTTTTATCATAGATCACATGCAGTTGAGGATCAATTTGTTGCGTGTAATTGTCAATTTCGGTTTTTAAATCCTTATCTAAGGTTTTTAAATGATTGAAAACTGGATAAATTTCTTTTTTTAAGAAGTTAGTTAATGTAATTTCATCGCCAGAATTTAATCCTTTTTTAATGTTTTGTATGCATTCACCAATTCTAAATAATAAATCGTTATAAATTGGTAGTTTGTATCGTTCTTCGGCTTTTTCAATTATTTTTGAAGCAAGTTTTAATTGTTTTATTAAATCCGCTTGAATAGCATTATTTCTAGCAATTGAAGAACCTTTAATGTCACTTTGACCATATAACGGAACAACATTTTCAAAAATGATGCTTTTTAAGTTTGTTGAAGTTTTATTCCCAGCCTTCAAATTAAAAAGATAATTTTCGGCTTGCTCATAAAATTTCCATTTAACAGTAGGATGTAGAGAAGTATAATTTTCTTGTATAACAGATTCTAGCTTGTTTTCAAACTCTTCCATATATCTTTTTACTGCAATTTTAAACACAGGAATAACATCTTTAAGTTTGTATGCATTTATAGAATTTAATTCATATTTTTTTGTTGAAACTAATTCCAAAACACCTAATACACCTTCTTTTAATTGTAGCGGAACTAAAATTACACTTAATATATTCTGACTTTTTAAAACCTTGTAAAATCCATTATAGTTAGTGTTTTCACCATATTTTTCAATGTCAGAAATTGCCAATAATTCATTGTTTTTAAAAACTTTATTAATTACTCCTCCACAGAAAAAATCCTTACATTCTTTAGTGGAACAATCATCTAATTGAATAAAACTTTGCTCATCTTTATAGTTTTTAAATTGTATTCCATCCTTATTTGAATTATATGTTGAAAATCCAATTTTTATAGTTTTTGAACTGTATAAATTTGAAATACTTTTTTCTAATTCATCAAAACCGTATTGATCTTTTTTAAGTAGGTTTTCTCTAAGTTTTGTTAATGATTCATCAGAAGTTACATCAAATAAGTTTACAATGCCAAACCCTTTAAATTCATAACTGTTAGGTGGAAATTTTTCTCTCCAAACATCAATATTATTAAAATTATCTAACAAAATTTTCACATCTTCATCTGTAATTAACTTTGTGCCTTTTAATGGTTTTACTTTAAAAAAATCGCCATTAAATAGTGTTCTATAATGTTTAGTAATTCCTGTTTTTAAGTTTGGTATGTCAAAAAAGAAAGGTCTTCCAAAATCGATTTTTACGTTATAATGGTATGCTAAAATAAATGTACAAGTAAGTATGTAAATTTTAGATTCTTCAAAATTGCGCAATTTTAATTCAAAATCATCTCCTGCATCATCCAGTATTTGATGAAACCGTTTTGAAAGTTTAAAAGTGGTAAATTCAAAAGGGATACTTGCCGCCTTTATTTCATTGGTTTGTAATAAATCAGGGAATAAAACATCTAATAATTTGCTAATTTCTTTGCTGTATTTATCTAAATAGCTGAAATCTTCAAAGCCTTCTCTTAAAATGGTTAAATCTTTATATTCCTCTAAAAGTTGCGTAGAGGAAGAGTGTAAATAATTGCTTTTATCTTTCGCTGTTTTTTCAAGATATTCAAATATAGCTTCAAAACTTATTTTTAGTTTTAAGGGTAAATCTGTAGTTTTAGTATAATTTGAAGGAATTATTTTCATTTGTACTATTTTAAATCGTTGGATAGTAAAGTTTGTCGCTAATTATGTCACAAAATTACTGTTTTATTTATAAATCTTAGTTTCCTAAATTATTTAAAAGGGGTATATATGAAATTTTATCTTTAATAATAATCGATGTTTTCTACTTTTTGTTTCTATGAAGTTTGAGTTTTATCTATTTTTTATTGAAAACTGGAATATTTCAATGTTATTTTAATTTTAAAAGATTCTAATTTGAATCGTTCAAAATAATTATTTTTTTAACCATTAAAATAATTTATTTTTACACATAAATTTATCAGAAATGAAAAAAATAAATTGGATAACTGTAAAGGAATTTGAAGATATAACCTATAAAAAATGCGATGGAGTAGCTCGTATTGCTTTTAATAGGCCAGATGTTAGAAATGCGTTTAGACCAAAAACTACGAAAGAATTATATGATGCTTTTTATGATGCACAAGAAGACACTTCAATAGGGGTTGTGTTGCTTTCTGCTGAAGGTCCTTCAACTAAAGATGGTGTTTATTCATTTTGCAGTGGAGGAGATCAAAAAGCACGCGGACATCAAGGTTATGTTGGTGAAGATGGTTATCATAGGTTAAATATATTGGAGGTTCAACGTTTAATTCGCTTTATGCCAAAGCCTGTAATAGCTGTAATTCCAGGTTGGGCAGTTGGTGGTGGACATAGTTTACATGTGGTATGTGATTTGTCTTTAGCAAGTAAAGAACATGCGATTTTTAAACAAACTGATGCAGATGTTACTAGTTTTGATGGAGGATATGGATCGGCATATTTAGCAAAAATGGTTGGACAAAAAAAAGCACGTGAAATATTTTTCTTAGGAAGAAATTATTCAGCTCAAGAGGCTTATGATATGGGAATGGTAAATGCTGTAATTCCTCATAATGAATTAGAAAATACGGCTTATGAATGGGCTCAAGAAATTTTAGAAAAATCGCCAACATCAATTAGAATGTTGAAATTTGCAATGAATTTAACTGATGATGGTATGGTTGGACAGCAAGTTTTTGCTGGAGAAGCAACACGTTTAGCTTATATGACAGATGAAGCAAAAGAAGGTAGAAATGCATTTTTAGAAAAACGTAAACCTAGTTTTGAAAAAAAATGGATTCCATAAATAATTGTTAATTAATAATTTTAGGATATCATTCATGTTCAAACACGAATCTATAATTATGTGTGTTGTCATTTCTGCGCAGGCAGGAATCTATACAAAGTTTGTTGAAATTCAAAATACAGCGTTTGGACAACTGCATACACAGGTATGACAGGTAGCACGAATAAAATGAAAGTCATCCTGCGAAGGCAGGAATCTAGTATAGTAAGTAATTAAATGTTTTTCTTTTGGAGAATCAATAAAGAAGTTTATGAAAATAATTTGTATAGGTAGAAATTACGCAAAACATATAGAAGAATTAGAAAATGAAAAACCTGAAAATCCGGTAATTTTTTTAAAACCAGATTCAGCAATTTTACTTAAAAATCAACCTTTTTTTATTCCTCCTTTTTCAAATGATATTCATTATGAAGTTGAAATTTTAGTAAAAATTAATAAAGTTGGAAAATATATAGATGAAAAGTTTGCGCACAAATATTATGATGAAATTGGTTTAGGAATAGACTTTACGGCACGTGATATCCAAAATATATGTAAGGAGAAAGGTTTGCCTTGGGAAAAAGCAAAGGCTTTTGATGGGAGTGCGGTTATTGGAGAATTTATTCCAAAAGAAGATTTGGGAGATTTAAAAAATTTAGAATTTTCTTTACAAAAAAACAAAGTAACGGTTCAAAGTGGGAATACAAATGCAATGCTTTGGAAAATTGATGAGCTAATTGCTTATGTTTCTCAGTTTTTTACACTAAAAAAAGGAGATGTAATTTTTACGGGCACTCCTGCCGGTGTTGGTCGTGTATCTGAAAACGATATACTTGTTGGAAGGATTAAAGAAAAAGAATGCTTCTCAATAAAAATTAAATAATTAAAATGTAAACAAAATAGTTTCTAAAGGTTTAATTTCTTTGTTTCTATGTTCTTTTAAAATATCAAAACCATAATGTGTTTTTACAAGTTTTTTAAAATCATGTTTTAATCGTGGAAATTCCATTAGTAATTTTTCAAAATCTTTACTTGAGGATTTTCCCATAAAATAATGTAAAATTTCGGTATACGCTTTTGTTAAAGGAAGATTGAATTTGCTACTGTTTAAAGCTTTTTTGTAAAATTGTTCCTTTATCTTACAGTTTTTAAGTTTGGCAACTTCCAAACCATATTTATTAATTAATATCCAAGAGAGTCTTAATTTTGCTTCATGAGAAAACAACCCAGGTTTTAATGAGCAGTTTTCTATTTGTTGAAGAAACTCATCATCATTTAATTTTATTTGTGAAATCATAGCGGTGATTTTAGTGGTTTTTAATATTTCTTAGTTATTTAGTAGATGCAAATTTACCAAAAGGTTGCGTAAATATTTGTATATTTCGCAGTAAATATCATATAAAAATGAATGCCGAAATAATTACTATTGGAGATGAAATTTTAATTGGTCAAATTTTGGATTCAAATTCAAAATGGATTGCTTCAGAATTGAATACTATTGGTGTTTCAGTATACCAAATTACATCCATTCAGGATGAGAAAAAACATATTTTAAAAGCTGTAAAAGAAGCACAATCAAATGCTGATATTGTAATTGTTACAGGAGGATTAGGACCAACAAAAGATGATATTACAAAGCTTACATTAGCAGAGTATTTTAACGATACTTTAATACTAAATGATGAAATAGTAGAACATATAAAACAACTATTTGCTAAAATTAAATACCCTTTTACAGCGGTAAATAAAAACCAAGCGTTAATTCCATCAAAAAGTATTCCTCTAAAAAACTATTTAGGCACGGCACCTGGAATGTGGTTTGAGAACAATGGTAAAGTAGTTGTGTCATTACCAGGCGTACCAAATGAAATGAAAGGGTTAATTCAAAATAGTGTATTACCTAAATTAAAAAACACTTTTAAATTGCCATACATAGTACATAAAACAATATTAACTTATGGAATGGGAGAAAGCATGGTTGCGGAGCGTATAGAACAATGGGAGGACAATTTACCTTTACATATTAAATTAGCTTATTTACCTACTTATGGAAAACTTCGTTTGCGATTGACAGCTAAAGGAGGTGATAAATTAAAATTGCTGGACGGAATAAACAATGAAGTTGAAAAATTGTTTAAAATAATCCCTGATATTATTGTTGGTTTTGACGAAAATGAAACAATAGAAGTCGTTATTGGAAAATTATTAACGAATAAAAAGCTGACTTTGGCGACTGCTGAGAGTTGTACAGGAGGAAATATTGCTAAAATGATAACATCAATTGCAGGTTCTTCAAATTATTTTATAGGTTCTATTGTTGCATATCATGCTTCAGTAAAAATAAAAGAACTAAATGTTGATGCTGAATTAATATCAAAACATAGCGTAGTAAGTTCACAAGTAGCAGAAGCAATGGCAAAAGGAATTCAACAAAAATTCAATGCTAGCTATGCTATTGCAACTACTGGTAACGCTGGGCCTACAACAGATGATACCGATAAAACCGTAGGCGTAGTTTTTATTGCAATTGCAACTCCAACTGCCATTTTTTCAGAAGAATTTTGTTTTGGAAAACCTCGTGAAAAAGTAATTGAGAGAGCTTCAAATAAAGCATTAGAATTATTAAGAAAAGAAATATTAAAAAACTAGTAAAATAAGTTTGTGTATTAAGTTTTAAAAATTTAATTTTGCATCTCGTTTTGAGAATATACTAAAAAGGTACAGAGATATGTCAAGAGTTTGTGAACTTACTGGAAAAAAAGCAATGGTTGGGAACAATGTTTCTCACGCATTAAATAGAACTAAAAGAAAATTCGACGTTAATTTAATTAAAAAACGTTTTTATATTCCTGAAGAAGATAAATGGCTTACTTTAAAAGTAGCTGCGTCAGCTTTAAAGAATATTAATAAATTAGGAATTTCTGCTGTTA
>TARA_R110001583_G_scaffold20901_6_pt1 | contig 43962 bp, 51 predicted proteins | sample TARA_R110001583 | Tara Oceans TARA_R110001583 (sample SAMEA4398432) | marine metagenome | biome: Polar Biome; feature: [MES] marine water layer (ENVO:01000295) within the mesopelagic zone...; material: water (ENVO:00002006), including particulate matter (ENVO:01000060) such as...... | reverse complement strand
TGTAGACAAAGACGGTGGTGGAAGTGTATCTGAATACAAAGAAACTACTATGAAAAATGTTGAAACTAAACCAGAGGTAAAACAAATACAGAAGAAATTGGACATAAATGTAACCAACAAGGTTGAAGATGCAATAAAGGAACTTGGCATAGAAGATAAAATTTATGACGTAGCCATGCAAGGTTCATACGAAAAGGGAACTGACTTACCAGCAAGTGGAAGTGACATGGACTTGTTTGTTGTATTCAATACAAATGTAAGCGAGGAAGAAAAGAATCAGTATGGATTGGAGATAGGAAGAAAAGTTCTCAACAAGGACTTTGCAGAATCTCAAGGTTGGACTGATTACTATGATGAGGAAGTAACTGCAACTTCAAAATATGTTCAGGCATTTTTCAAAGATGGTGAGCAAGAAGTAGAAGTACAGATAGTTCCAACAAAACATTTGACACTTGAGCAGATTAGGGATAAAAAACTTGATGGCAAAGACATAGAAATTGGAATGGAAAGAACACCACATCAAACTGAATATATGAAAACAGCACTTAAAGGAAAAGAGGGAGAAGTTAGAGTATTAAAGAAATTTATGAAAGATGCAGGGTTGTACGGATCAAATCTTAAAGAACAAGGATTTAGTGGATACAGTGCAGAGGTATTAATTGACAAACATGGTTCATTTGAAAACGTGATAGATTTCTTTGCAAACTTAAAAGAAGGAGAAATTGTGGACAAGCAAGGTGGAGGCAAACGAAATGAACAAAACAAATTTTCAATAATAGATCCAATAGATCCAAACCGTGATCTTGTAAGTGCATTCAGTACACAGAAAATAGGCAAGACCATAAACGTTGCAAAGAAATTCAAAGAAACAGGAAACATACCAGATCCTGAATACAGGAAAATGGATTCAACTACAATTACATTTGACAGTGACGAAATGAATGAGGATACATTGATCGGTCAGGTAAGAAAGATGGCAAAAAGTTATCAGGCAAATTTAAAACTTATGGGTTTTAATGTAGAAACAAATACTGAAAAAGTAAACGGTATAGATGTAGAACTTCCAGACTTTTCATTTGATGCAGAGTGGGATAACGATAAAAAGAAAAACATTGTCAAACTTAATCTTGGAACAGATAATATGACTATACCAAAAGAGTATAAAGATAAAGGTATGCCAATAAATCCTCCTAATCCAAAAATGCCAAAAGAGTCATGGGATAAAAAAATTCAAGATTATAGAGATGAACCAAAGAACAAAGGGTTGGACTTTATTGAGGAAGATGGTAAATTGAAAGCTGTGAAAGTGTTTCCATTTACAGATATGGCAGATGCAATTGATTACTTGAACAAAAATCCAGAAGGTAAACTTGTAAATACAAAACAAACAGATCATATAAAATCCAATGGTAGAGTAAGTACAGGAAAATCAGAATTTCAAAACATATAGGCTTATTAAATATGCTTATATACCCAAGCATTGAAACAATTATATGCCTAGAAAGGTTATTAGAGAAGTCGAGGATCAAATTGATTACAAAGGCGATTTACCAGCATCAAAACCCGTCAAGGGTGCAGGTGTTGCAGAATCCCCAAGTACAGTTTTTAACGGAACAACTCGTAAACAAGATAATCTAGACACAGGTAACGCATCAAATCATTCTGAAGATCAAAGAGTTTTGAGTCTAACTCAAACTACTGAATCTGAAGAATTGACTGCCGATGATGAAACTGGTGTAGTTGATAATTTCCCAGCACAAACTGAGGATCAACCATCAGCAGGAGCTGTTACAAACGCTGATACTAAATCAGAAGAAAGACGTAACAGACTTTATCATGCAAGAGTTCATAAAGCAGAATCAAGTGCAATGAGAGCTATTGAAGCTCAAAAAGCACGAGTACTTGCAAAAAAACTCAAAGCAGAAGAAGCAAGATTAGATGCCGAAATTATTAAAGCACGAGAGTCAGCTAAACCAAGACTAGCAGTTGCTTCACCAAAAGGTGGATTAGCTTCTGGAAAGGTTTCAGCTACTGAAGCCGAAGTTTCAAAACCTTCAGCATGGCTTAGAGCAGTACAAAGAAACCAAAACGTAAGCCCAGCTTATGTTTGGAGTATCAACAAAGAGAAAATCTTTGAAAGTTATTCTAAAAAAGGAATTCGTTCTTTTGATGGCAATGACAACGAGATTATCTCTAAAGTAAAAGGAAGTGAAGCCTTACTCGCAGGAGTTACAGGCCCAGCAGAGTCCATGAGAATCATGTCAGAACAAGTACTAGTTTTACCTTCTGGTAAAGTAGTTACTCCGATCAGACAATTCTGTGAGACAAAGATCCTTCCAGTCGGTACTAAAGAAGCATACTTCTTTGACTTTGGAGCAGTAACATTTGACAACATCACAGAAACTGATGATGCCATCGGAACTGCAACACCAGCATCTAATGTAGTAATTAGAACAGCAGGTACAAGCACTAGCCCAAGAGGTACAAGAATTACTATCGGTTATCAACAAACTGAAGAATCACCAATAGATATTATTGCATCAGCTAACAGAGCATTTGCACTAGAAAGTATTAACGATGAAAGTAAACAAGTAATGAATGCTTTCAACAATGATACAGCAGGTTCTGGTACAGCAGGAGCAGTGAAAGCAGTTGGTGGTGGTATAAAAGATGGTAGATGGGTCAGAGGAGACACAGGAGGAGCTCTAACTACAGGTGCAGGAGCAAACCAAGGAGATAACTTAACATTAGGTAGTCTCAAATATGTCGGTTTATTAACTGCAAAAGGAGTTATCCAAGATGAAGGTCTTGATGATACCAACTTAATCACTTATACATCAGGAAAGGCAATTCGTGACTTGACAATGGATGCAGACTTGGATACTTATATTGGATATTCCAAACCAGCAATCATAACAGAAGCAACCGTAGAAAGAATCGCAGGAACTAACTTAGTTAGATCTTCAGCAATCGCAAACGGTCAGATCGCTACACAAAAGAGATCTGTCATGTTCGTACCTAACGTTGCATTTGGTTTGATTTCAGGAAGGGATTTGACAATGGAAGCCCAAAGAAGAAATGAACTTCAAGCAATTCACTTAACTGGTACTCAAAAGGTAGCAGGTTTAGTAAAGAACGTTGAAGCAACATGCAGAATTAGTCACCTTTAGAATTTCACAGTGTTTAGAAAAGATATATTTTCTTTTTTTTAATTAACAAAAACCTACGGCTATAAAAAATTAAATGACAAAATGGGAATGACCCAATTGTCAAGTTATACAATATAATTTTCTATGGCTATTACGGAGAGATCAATCTCTACCCACCATACGGCTCTATACCCGAACCTTTATCTCAAGCGTTTATTCTTTTCATGAGGTTCTAGTCGCCCTGTCCAGTAAATCAAGAATTGCAATTCTCGAACTTACCTAACTTCCACTCCCTTGGGAATGGCGTGTTGGTTTTTTGCCTGTCAGATTGACACTCACTAAAGTGCTTTCTTGACACATACTCTAAGGTATACTCCAATATTAATGTAACTAAAATTGTAGTTGAATAAAAGGATTTAAGCCTAATTATTCTTATAAACGACTTTGTATAATTTTATCCATGAACCAAAATATCGTGTTCAAATGCCATCTTTGTAAGCATGAATCCAATGATGCAGTTGAAATAGGAATACATTTCGAAAAAAAGCATAATTATAACTTTATTAGGAATGAGAATTTAGTATAAATAATGTCGTATACGGAATATGATTCTATAAAAATCAAACTGCGAATAGCAAATGACTCAATGAGAGATGAAATAGAGTTATATATGCAGGAAATAGACGACTTGTTGGATAATAGACTAAGGGCAAGATTAGGTGCAGTAAACATATATGGAGATGAAATTGTATTACCATTAACATCTGAAACTATTCCAGAACTGCCATTGGAATTAAAGGGAATTGCGAACAACTTGGTTGTTGCAAAGATAAGATTACAAAACAGTGAGAAACCAATGCTATGGGATGCAGAGGTAAACATACTTGATAATTATTTAGATAGAGTTTATGGTTATATCAGAGGAACTGCTTTTAGACCAAGAAGAACAATTGCATTAAGCCCACAAAGTGGAGCTGTTGGACAAGTTGTAACGGTAACTGGAACAGGATTTGCACCAATTAAAAAATTAACAATTGAACTTACTTCTGGAACAACAGTTTCTTATTCTGCTGGAACAATAGTTACAACACCAACAGATGTGATAACAGACAACAAAGGTGTATTTAGTTTTACATTCCCAATTCCAGCAAATACTTCAGCAGGTTCTTACATAGTTAAAGTCCATGACAATATAGGTGGAATGACTCCTAGTTTTCAGGTGACATAGAATGCAGTCTTGGTCACAAGCTGATGTAATTACACAATTAAAAACTGGTACTTATCCAACAACTCAAAAAGGACTTTCATATTATGAACAGAAACAAAAATTCCCTATATATCCGTTTGTAGAGGTAAGAAAAGTACAATCCAATTCTGCAACTACAGACATACAAAAAGTAGCAGAAGAACAGGTATTTGAAATAAGATTCTATATGAAATATACAGCACCAGAAAGTGTTGAGGAAGCAGACAGAATCGCAACAGAAAATGAGTTACTTGCAAGGATAACTGCAAAGGACTGGATACCAACAGGAATAATACAGTTAGAAAGCAAGACATGGACTACACAAATAATAGAGGATCCAATTTACGGAAGCAAAAGTACGTTAAGATTTTCAATAAAGGATGTAGATACAACTTCTGGCAGTGGATTAATTGGTGCTGATGACAAGTTGGAATTAAACAGTGGTATCTCAGGTACTTTTACCATACAGATTTTAAGTTTAAACACGACTCAAGGATTTGATATGGATGCACATTTCAATGATAAAAGAGAGAAAATATATGATCCAAATCAACTTGTAAAATTCGGAGAATTTACGATAACATATGAGAATACTAATGCCATACAAACTGCCATAAAGGCAATAAATGACTTAGGCATAACCAATAATGGCAAATATATACGTGGAAATTCAAGTGATGGAACACTTCAAACAAAACAATTCTCATTTTTGATAGGATCTACATCCACAATTGGAAGTTATGGTGATATTGAGAAGGCTACAACCACTTTTTATGCCACAGGAACTTGGTAAATATATTTAAATGAGATAATAATATTAAAAACATTATGGTTGCACCTACAAATTTTAACGAGCAAATTTATCGTGGTAAGGCATTTGAGGGATTTGTACAATTCCAAATACCAGACGGTTCAACTTGGTATCGTATGAAAGAAAGACAATCCATGACATTAAGCATGAATTATACAAGATCAGCACATTATTCTGATTCTGGTCAAAAAGTTGTAGATCCAGCAGGATTTTCACATAGTTTTTCAATGGATATAAAATTAACAAGTGATATGTTTTCTAATACGGCTTGGACTTATACAGGAGGAGTTTTGGACAAAAATGTATCTTTCTCTAGTGCAGATAAAAAAACACTTTCTTATTGGTTGTATAAAAATGAAATAAATCAACCTATAGATATGATATTTGTTACAAGTTTCCCAACACTGACAGCACCATCTCCATCAACAAACGATGATGTCAATATCAAGATTCACATGGATCCCAATGTATTTTCAACTGGTCTATCAGCAAGTGGAGGAGTACCAGAATTAAATATTAAAGGAGATGTATTGTCAATTACCCATGCAGTGAGATCAACAACTACTGAACAATAATGATACCAAGTGTTAAATGGGCAAATTCTAATAAATTAAAACTGATAAGATTCCAACATCTTTACAAAGATTTTATCAAAACAAAGACAACCGAACTTGCAAACAAACTGATAGTGGATCCAATAGTTGAAGAAATGAGACAGAATAATGTTTCCAGAAAAATTTATGAGACTGTTGAGGTAAAAGATGTTGTATTAAATCAAGGAATTATTTTGATAAAAATACACTGTGAATATTTTTCAGAAGATGGATTTGATGTTGCCGTTGCAAGGGAATACGGAACAGAAGATCACATGATAAGACCAAAGGGAAAAGCAAATGGTGGTGCAGATGTTCTTTCATGGATTCAGGGTGGAGTAAGAAGATTCAGTGGTGGTCACATGGTCAGTGGACTTCCAAGATTGAATATAATAGAAAAACGAGTTGAAGAAGGAGAATACGAACTCCAACGACAGTTGTATATAGAATACAGAAGATGGAAAAATACGTTTGGTTTCAATTACATAGGAAACCAAACAAATGACTTGTATCCATTGGAATCTATTTATTCTTAGATTCTGCTATTATTCACTCATGTATTATCTAAGGTATACTATTAATAAGTGTAACTAAATTATGCTAATATACTAGATAAATTATATTATGAATTATGGTAAGAAATCTCGATAAAGAATATACAAGTATTAATACCATATATGAACAGCAAAAAGAGTATCGAAAAACACCAGAAGGTAAGTTGGCAATAAAACGTGCAAATGAAAAACAACTTATGAAGAAAATGACCACGTATAATTGTGGAAATTGTGGAGAAGATGAATTTGAAGTTTTGAATGTATATGATGGAAAAACACTTTGTTATAATTGCAGATACCGTAGAGAAAAAGTATTGGAGATGAATGAGTTTTGCCAGTAGAAGATGAAATTAATCTAAATGATCCAGAAGGTATTACACAAGATGATTTAGACATTATGAATAGGGAAGCCGATGAGTTAGAAGAACTTGCAGAAAATGCAGAAAAAAATGCCGAGAAAATCAAAAAGGCAACTGATTCATTGAAAGGTATGGATTTTGCTACAAAGAACATAATACAATCTGAAGTTGAAGGAACACCAACAGATATGGGTGCAGTTGATATGTCACAAAGAATTGAATCATTGGAAAAACAAGTGGAGCAACTTGGAACACACGTACTGTCAAATACTGAAGAACATAAATCAAATAAAAGTGAGATAGATATTGCAAGACAGCATAGAATGGAAATTGAAAGAAGTATACAGGATGCATTGAGTAAGGGATTTGGTAAAGTCCAAGAAGGATTTTCTTTTATGAATAATCCGATTGGAAAAGGAAAACAAGTTGGTCTTGGACTTTTAGCAAAAAGCAGTATAGGAGGAGCCGTAGCAGTAATGATATTGGAGCAGGTTCAGGCATTGTATAATCAAATAATAACACAGATTAAAGATATGTATAGTGCAGGTGGAGTGCTTGATGTAAGAAAAGACCAGTTGGATTCACTTAGTCAAGTAGCATCATTGGAATCTGTGATTAATATGGAGCAGGGCAGAGTATTGTTTACATCAGACACTGGAGAGATTTTAAGACAAGGTGTGCCACAAGCAACAAATACACAAGGTAGAGTTAATGGTTACAAACAATATCTACAGGAATACCAACGATAATGGCAAACGCAATACTTTATTACAGAACTCCTACAACATTGAGTAACACAACCAATGCAACAACACCGTCTGCCTTACTTGCAAATTTTAATTCACAGTGTTTGGAATTTACATTTTCAGATAACTTATTGGAGTCAATACAAAGCACTTATACAAACAACATAGTTGATTATCCTGTTCCAAACAGTTCAGGAACTAGAAAAATAAACAAGCAAGACAACGGTGTAAAATCTTTAAGTTTAATAATAAAAGGAAGATTTAAAAAACCATTGAATGCTTCTGGTGTACCCATAATAGACACTGAAATTAATAAATTAATAGCCATATCAAAAATATTACAGGTTGGAGTAGATCATCCATTCGGTGTAGTTGGTTTTTATAGCCCTAACGCACCTCAGTTTTCATTAGATCCAAACGCAACTTCAGACAATGCTGGATCTCCTCAAAGTGGAAACGTCACACCAGCTACTAAAGGATACACAATATCATCATGGGATTTAGGTTATGCTTCTCCAAACATAACTGCATATGATTTTAGTGTAACTTTGAGTTATGGTGGAACGTGGTAAGCATTGGCTTTCTTTGTTGATTCTATAACACTTATAGATAGAAATACACAAGTTAGAACACCAAAAACTGGAACTGATGGAGTACCAAACGGTGACTTGGTTCCTTGGCGTGTAAGAATGGAATTAGTAAATACAGGAGGAGACAATGTTGACAACAGTGGAACATTAACACTGAGAATAGATGAAAAGAAAACATTTATAAAAACAGGCCCGTTGTTTATGGAGGAAGATGCAAAGACAAAATACCTGATAGAATGTAAAATAACACAGACCATAGAAGGAACATCAACAGAAAGTAAATACTGGATGTTTCAGATAGGAACACCATCAATATCTGTTGACAAACAGAACGGTGCATTATTGACAATACAACTACAGGAAATACAAAGAAGAACACAGGAAGTGTTCACTTCAAGAGAATTAAGATTTCTAACTCCAAGACAAGCATTAAGCAAGAGATTGGCAGATTTTCAAAACTTTGAAAATTCATGGGGTAATCCGTCTGGAAACAAACCAGTAAATGTGAATATCAATCCTACAACTGGAAACAACTTGCCAGAAGCTCCAGAATTAGAATATGTTCCACAGATTCCTACTTCAATTAAATCATTATTGGATGGTATTTTTAATGGACTTGCACAATCCACATCTCAAGGTGGTGTGTTTACAGATTATTATTATGATTATGATCCTGCAACAGATATAGATAAAAGTTCCAGTCCACATTCGTTAAGAACTTATTTGTATGCGAACAAGATAGGTGCTATTGATTCTGGAGCAGTAATAGATCCAGAAAGTGCAGAAGCCGTTGACAGTGAGCAGGAGCAGGATGCAAATACAGATTTTTTTGAGTTTAGAAATCATATAATTGCCAGAGGAGATGCAACTAGTGGCACACTTCCAAGAGATCATGAAGGATTTGCATCAAACTGGCTACACGCAAAGATTAGACCAGAATGGGTTGTTGGAGGAGGAAATAATGGATCACAGTATACAGGCAATTTTTATTATCTTAAGGGAATGACTGTTAAAAAAACTTACACATTAACTGCATTCCCAAGTGAAGATCCAGTAAATGTAAGACAGAGAACCATACAGGCAAAAAAAATAGTTAGATTTTTCATGGCAATAAAGGATGTTACTTCAAATGCAGATCCAACAACAACTACTGGACATACTTTTTGGAAGGAAGATTTTCTGTTATATCCAGAATTTGAAAAGACTGGTCATTATGAAGCTGGAGATGTTGTTTACTATGAAAAAAATTCAAATGAGTTTAGATTTTATCAAGCAGAAGAAGATATTTATGATTGGTCATTAAATAGATTTAGGTATTGGCAAGATAGTGGAGGAGGCAATGGTACTTATCCAGCAAATACCATGAATGCAAGTGGATTGTCTACAAAACATTTAAGTAATTCAAGTGGATTTTTACAAGATCCTGATGAATCAGAATCTGGATTTGCAGACAGAACATCTACAATACCAAAACATGAAGCAATAACATATGTTTCCAATGACGTTGACATAAATGGAACTTCATCTTTTACAGGATGGGAGGGATTCAGTCCTTGGACTTCAGACGTATTCGATTGGGAGAAAAACATGGCAGGTTTGAGTGGAACTATAACCAACGGTGTACTTCCTTATGGAGCAACAGCAGGTAAAAAAGATCCAACAAATGGTTTACCAAACAACGGTTACACAAGTAACAGATATGTCGGATTAATTCCAGATTGGAATATGTCAAAAGATGTTTATGACAAACAAGATCCTACTGATGAGTTTGAAAACATAACAATGAAGTGGGTTACTAAGATTTCAGATACACCACCAACGGCAGTTGACGTATATCATGGTCAAAGAATCATATTAGGAACTGGTGCAGTTGCAACCAATTGGACATATAACAATTACAGATTAAGGGAAGGAAATGATCCTAATGGAACAATATTGACCAATTCACAATGTAGAGGAAGATTGGCTCAGTTTGTTTATAATCAGGAAGATCCATCGAAAAGCCATTGGTATATTTCAAGGTATCCACAGGATGGAGATACATTCAACAATTTAGATGACGGCAAAGTATACCAATGGAATGCTACTACAAATACATATGATGCAATGTGGAAGATCAAAAGGGAATCATCAGATGATTTACAAAATATATCTTATTCTGACACTCTAACTCCTTTCCATATTGTTAAAGACATATACAAGACTAAAGGATTTGACGGAACACCAAACAATGCAATAGAAGTAAGATATGCAATGGATCCAAATAATGTGAATCATCAGTATAACTCACAGGCTAGTGGTTACAGATCATCAACCATAAAATATACCACAGGAAATGCTGATAAAGAATCTGTAGCTTGTAGAAAAAATTCTAGAGGAGTTTGGTTATGGTTTTGGTTGCCTTTTCCAAGAATTGCACATAGCGATGATGGTGCAGTAGCAATAGGAGATAAGTATGGAGGCAATGGATCTACACCATCTCCAAAAAGTGGATACACAACTTTGAACATAAACAATAATGCAACTGACAGTAGACAGTCATTAAAGGGTTGGAATAATGGAGCAAACAGTGAAGATATGGGTAGAATAGCATCACTTTCATTTAGAATAAAAGTTGGTATATATGCCTTAGAAAGTGATGAAACTAATGATGATTATTTTTGGGAAATACCAAACTATTATAGAGTTATAGGCGAAGCAAACATACCAATGACTTTTTGGTGTATAGATATATTTGATAGAATATGGACACATAAATTCTCACATAGAAAGAATGGTTTCTGGGATGAAATAACAATACCTTTTGGAGAGATGGGCAGAAAGAATTTACACATACCAAGATTTGACGAACTTTTGTATATTTTTGGAGACAGACCTTTAGGATTTACAAATTTTGCACTGCCAGAAAGAGAGTACACAGGAGTTGCATTTGACTGGAGATTTGTTAAAGGTTGGGGTATTCAAATGGACAGTGCTTATGACAAAGAGAACGGTTATTATCATGGTGGTTTGGATTATGCATTAGATAAACTATCAGAATTGGGAGAAACTATTAAACAAGGTATATGGAATGCAGGAGCAGAAATAGCAAATTCTAAAAGTAGCAGTGATATAGACTCTACGTACATAAATAACAAGCATCCAAAGGCATGGGCATGGCATAACCAAGCAACTATCGCATTGGATGGAGTTCATTTTAACAAAGAATTAATAGTAAATACAAATAAAGAATTTAAAAATAATGCAAGAACTTCTGTAATTAATATTGGAAACATAACAGATAAAATAACATTAAAAAACACGGCAAAGTCAGCTTTAAAAAGAGCATCATTTTTTCCACAGTATTGGAATATATCTGCACTTGGAGATGTTAGAATAAGAGTTGGGCATTCATTCAAAGTGAAAGGAGACAGAATGCCAAACTTGACAGATATGGATGGTGTAACTGCTTACAACTCAGGTCAAACATATAACAGAGGAGACAAAGTTAGTTCAGGTGGTTATGTTTATCAGGCACTTCAAGCAGTTCCAACAAATACAACCCCATCAAATATTAATTATTGGGAAAACCTTAATCAATTAGTTGTTTCTGAAGTACATCATGTTGTTGATTCAACAGGATATAAAATGAGTATCACAGCTAGAAGAAAATTCATTCTAACAGGAGAGGAATAATATGGTATCAGGATTAACACCACCAAGTAAAAGAAGGGATGATGATAAAGTAAAAGCAGAGGTAGCAGAAATACAAGAAATAATACGTCATGGTTCAGGAGCAACAGGTATATCATCAATATCTGGTGGAAACATGGTAGGAGACACATCACCATACACTGCACCAATTATTGGTTCATTCTCAGTAAATCCTACTCCACACATACAATCATATCAAATAATGTTTACAGAACCTAAAAATTCAAGTAATGTTCCAACAAATACAAAAAGAATAACAGGAGGAAACATAATAAAGTCAAGCAGTACAACTTGGGAAGGAGAGTTGTTATGGATAATAGACAACAAAGTAAATGATGATCCAAATACAAAGATTGGAATATTCCAACCACATAACCAAGCAAACTTGACATTTACAGACTCTGCACAAACTTTCACTATGGTTGACAATACTGGTACAACAGTTTCAGGTTGGACAGCAACATATGTTACAGGATCATTAAATCAATATTTTGATAAAGTTCTACCATTAAGATCTTCTTCATGCATAGTTTCAGATTTGAACGGTGGAAGTGCAGTTATAAAAAATATTATTGGTGGAAGTTCCAACGGTCAGTTGGTAACACTAAAAGCATCAAAGGGAACAACTTTGACTTTGGAAACAGGAGGCAATATAGAAATATCATCAGATGTAACTATCAATGACGATGAGTTTGCTTTATTGCAGTTGTTTGACAACGGACTAGTCAATGTTGCAATTTCAGGTGGTGGAGGTTCTGGTGCGAGAGCAATTGCAGATGTTGTAAACACTCCTACTGCATTGGGTACTATAAACATGGGTGACGGTGGAAAAGACGGAATAACTGTAACAAGCAGAGGCAAGGGATACACTTCTACACCAACTGTAACAATAACAGCACCAACTGGATCTAATGCCACTGCAACTGCAACAGTTTCTGGTGGAAAAGTAACCGATATTACAGTTACCAATGGTGGAAGTGGATATCCAACAATTGGAAGATTCTTTTTGGTTAAAGGTGGAAGTGGTGGAGGAAGTAATACAATAAAGTCTCCAGTTAAGGTTGCAACTACTGCCGATGTAACATCATGGACTTATAACAATACTTCAGGAACTTTAACTGCTTCTGGAAACGGAGTGGTGGTAATAGATGGAATTACCCTTGCTGTCAACAATAGAATATTAGTTAAAGATCAATCACCAGCAAATGAAAACGGTATTTATTCCGTAACAACGGCAGGTGCAGTTGGTGCAACTTTAGTATTAACAAGATCAACCGATATGTCAACAGGTTCTACGATAGAGGGTGGAACAATGGTTTACGTAACTGATGGAACTGTAAACGGAGACAACTTGTTCGGTCTAACAACGGAAGGAACTGTCACGGTTGGAACAGGAAATCAAGCATGGGCTAACCTAACTGCTGGTGCATGGGTAAATACAGCAACTTCTCCTCTAAATATGGATGGCAATGCAATATTCTTTGATCTTAAAGTAAATAACAAAATGTCTATACTTTATAACGGAAGCAATCTTAACTACACGGTTGATGTTGATGGTGGAGCTCATAACTTTTATGTTGATGATCTTTCATCTCCAAAAATAGGAATAACAGAAACAAAATTAGAAAGCAATGTTCCACTTGACATGAATCTAAACTATGTAGAGTTTCAAGAAATATCAACACCGTCAACTCCTAGTGCAAATCATGGATTTATTTATGCAAAAGATGTGAGTGGAGTTACAACACCAATGTGGAGCAATTCGGCAGGAGAAACTAGTTTATTAGTTAATACTTCTGGATTTGTAACATTAACAGGAAATAATAACTTTACAGGAATTAATTCATTTACAAATGCCACTGGAACATTTACAGTATCAACACCAACTGTGAGTTTGGGAACTGGTGCAGGTAATATTAATATTCTTGGTGTTATAGCATCTACAGGAGATTTACAAATAAATGATGATGTGGATCTTCTTGTTCATAAAATTAAAAATATAACTTCACTTTGGTACAATTCAACTGGAACACAGTCAGTATACGCAACATCAGGTGGAATAGGACTTAAAGTTCCTACAGGAGATACGATAGACTTCTTTGTAAATTCCACATCAACACCAAAACTAGGTATTACCGAATTAAGTGTAGAAAGCAATGTTAGATTAAATGTGAATAATCAAGCAATATTCTTTGATGGTACAAATTTAAAATCTTCCATATTATACTTGTCAAATGCTTTAAATTATATTGTTGACATAAATAATGGATCTCATGATTTCTTTGTTGATGATCTTGTAACTCCAAAGTTTGGAATAACAGAAACAAGTATTGAGTCAAATGAAGTATTGAATATGAATGGTCATTCTATTTATTGGGATACAGGATTAACGTATGGTCTTGTAGCTGGTTCAAGTGCTGGAGGAATGGACTTCCAAATTCCAAGTACGACAGGTCATGCATTTGACTTTAAAGTTGGAACAGGAATAAGTGGAGCTCCACAGTTTGGAATTACAAATACTAGTGTTGAAAGCAATGTCAATTTTAATATGAATAATATGATAATTACTTGGGATACTGCTGGAACTTACAAGATTCATGGTGGTACAGGTGCAGGTGGAATGGACTTTAATATTCCAAGTAGTGCAAATCATGGATTTGACTTTAAAGTTGGAACAGGTGCAAGTGGAGTACCACAGTTTGGTATAACTAACACTAGTGTTGAGTCCAATGTAAATTTGGATATGAATGGAATGTTTGTTTATCTTGATGGTTCTACTTATTCAATAGTAGGAAATGCCAGTGCAGGTGGAATGGAATTCCAGATACCAAGTACATCAGGATTTGGATTTGACTTTAAAGTTGGAACAGGCATAAGTGGAAACCCACAGTTTGGAATTACAAATACCGAGATAGGATTGAATGTTGCATTGGATATGAATCTTAATCCGATAAAATTCCAAGCAATAACTGGAGTTGCAACACCAACTGGTAATGAAAAAAGATTCCTATTTTCTGATTCAGCAAATAGTGATGAATTATCTGTAAAACTTCCAAATGGAAGTATAGTATCTTTAGAAGGTGGAGGTGGAGCAAGTGGAGCAAATCTTACATTAAGCAATCTTTCAAGTCCTGTTGCAATCAATCAAACATTATTGCCAAATGTTGCTGGTGGAGTAATATACAGTTTAGGATCTAGTTCATCTAAATGGAGGAATATGTTCACTGAAAAATTAGGTTTTGGTACTACTGCCATGACAATGCCTACAAGTGCTGGAAGCAACGGTCAAGTATTAACTACAAATGGATCATCTACATTATCATGGACAACACCAAGCAGTGGAGGATCACAAACACCGTGGACTTCACAAATAAGTGCAGGTAATAATGCATTGGTAAATGCAAACAGTATACAGTTTTCAAATCAAAATCAAACAGCAGTAAGCAGTGCAATACCATATATTCAATTTGATAACTATGACTTTATAATGAATGCACCATCAGATAGAGCAATAGAATTAAAAATTGGTGGACAGGGTTTCATTTCATTGGTTGGAAATGCTAGTGCTGATAGAGTTATTCAAATTCAAAGAAGGGTTGACATGGGTGGTAACTATATACAATTTGATGGTATGTCAGCACCATCTACTGTATCAAACGAGCCATTGTTGTTTGCAAACAGTGGAAATTCATCACATCTTTCAATTAGAACAGGTTCTGGATCAATCATTGACTTAGAAGCTTCTAGTAGTAGTGGAGCAGATACGGACTTGAATAACTTGACTACAACTTCTATCAATCAGAATTTAAGACCAAGTGGTAGTTCGAGACAATTGGGAGATAGTAATAATTATTGGAAGTATGCATATGTAGGAGATAATGGCAGTGGTGGAATGTATCTTAAAGCAGGATTGTATTTCAATGATAGTAACAGCAATACTAGTATAACTCAAAATCAGTATGGATTGGATTTCAATACACCATATGGAAGTACATGGGATTTCTACATAAACAGTGATAAATTAATCGAGATGGATGCTGATGGTATGAAAGTTATTGCATCTGGTTCAAGTGCCAAAAGTGATAGAGTATGTATTCGTGGTGTAACTCAACAGATGGGATTTCATACTACAAGTTCAACTGATGTTGGATCATATGGATCAATGGGAATACCTCATTTTTACGGTAGTTATAAAACGAATTGGGATACTGAATTTGGAAATCAAAATGGATGTATTGGAATAGCTGTTTCAAGTTCCAGTGGAACTTGTTATCTTTGGGCTAAATGTAATGGTACTTGGAAATATGAAATTCTTAGTTAGATAAATAGTTAAATAATAGACACCTAATTTATTATTATGGTTGTAGATGACAATATAATTGAATCAAAGAAATTGGCATTGAAAAACAAAATAAATATGTGTGAATCAGATATGAGAGATTTAATATCAGTTCACAGAGAATTATCAAACATAACATTATCAGAAGATCCAATTATTGATAAAGGAACTGGGGTTGAAATGACTGAATCAAGACGACAAGAAATTTATGATTCAAGTATAGTAAGAGCAGATGCATTACTATAACAAAGGTTATATAATCCATAATTCTTATAGTTTGATATGTCAGAACAACCACAACAAAATCTAACACTGGAACAATATGTTTCAACATTAAGAAATCAAATTGTATTATCTTACGACAGTGCAAAAGAAGTCGCACTACGAAACTTTGATGATGTATCAAAAAAGTTTGGAGAACTATACAACAAAGCACAAGCAGAAGAACAAGCACAAGCCGAGCAAAAACCACAAGTAACAGAAACAAAGAAAGGCAAAAAGCAATAGTTTATATTTGCAATTAGTTAGGATAAACATTATGACAGAACTAAGAGATCTATGGGATGAATACGGCAAGATAGTACAAAGTGGAGTAAGAACCGACAGGGCATTAAAGATAGAGGAAGCAATACATACACTTCAAAAGAAGATAGGAACTAGCAGATATGACTTTGATAAAAGATGGGAAAGAAATACAGAAATGTCAGAATCTACTCTCAAAATTAATACAATGGATAGAGAAGAATCTCCAAGCGTACCGTCAACAAACTTTACATTTGAACAGGCAAAAGCAAGAATAGGAGAGAATGACTTTGCATTACTTGAAGATTGTGCAATGAGAGCAGAAGCAGAAATGGTTGTACTTGCAAGAATACTTGATTCATTAAACATTGACAACCAAAGAAATGTTGCACGTAGAGGACAGGCAATAAACATAGCAATAAGAAAATTTGAGGAACTAAAGAATGGCTAAAAAGAAAGTTACCATTAATCCTGTTGACACAGTAGTCACTGATAAGATGGAAGCAGTAAATGATGTTGTTGGTCTTAAATTAGAGGATATGGATGGTATTGGATCAGTAAGACTAAAGAAATTATATTCAAATGGAATATACACAGTTGATGACTTGCTTGGATATGGAGAGGAATCACTTTCAAGAATGCTGGATATTTCATGGGATGATGCTAAGAAAATGACTTCTGTTGCCAATGAATCACTAAACAGTGAGGATGTACTTTCAAGTATTGTGGTAAGTGGTAAAGATTACTTTAACTTTAGAAAAAATAAAATTAAATTTATGACAACAGGTGTTGAAGAACTTGACGAGATCACTGGTGGTTTTGAAACTGGAGTAATTACGGAATTTTTCGGAGCCTTTGGAAGTGGTAAAACACAGTTTATGATGGTTGCCTGTATCATGGCACAGATGCCAGAGGAAAAATGCTGTCTGTCATGTGGTCAAACAGATGAAGAAAAGATAAAGTTTGACAAATGTGAATGTGGTGGAACATGGTGGAAAGGTGGTGGACTGTCAAAGTTCGGAAAACAATCCAAAGTAATTTACATTGATACAGAAAACTCATACAGACCAGAAAGACTGTTTGAAATTGTATGTAACAGGGAACTGATAAAGACCAAGCCACAGACAAAAACACAAGAAAAGAAATGTGAAACAAAAGAGCCATTGGATGATGAGGAATATGAAAAGGCTATGCAATATGTTTATAATATTCACATAAGTAGACCAAGGACAAGTGCATTACAAATGCTTGTGGTTGCAAACCTTTCATCAATGATTTCAGGAGAACTTTGTAAACATTGTCAAAAACGTGAGATTACAAAAGACAGTGAGCCAACACATCAGAACCATCCAAAAGCAAAAGATGGAATGAGATTGGAATCACATGATTTTGAAAAAGACATACCAGCAACGCTTGTAATACTTGATTCAATTACTGGAAAATTTAGAAAAGAATTTGAAGGCAGAGGAACACTTTCAGACAGACAGGTCAAATTATCTTCACACGTAAGACTATTAGAAAGTGTTGTGGAATCCAAGAATATAATATGCCTTGTGACAAACCAAGCACAGGAAGCACTTGGAGTAATGGGAGACAATATCAGACCAGTTGGTGGAAACGTCATTGGTCACACATTTACGCATAGAATTTATCTCAAGAAACCACAAAGTATGTCAAAGGATAAGATTACTGCAATACTTGTGGACAGTCCAAACAAGGCAAAGAACGAGGTTGTTTTGGAACTCGGTTCAAAAGGAATACAAGAGCCAACGGTTTAGTTACACTTATTAAGGGTATACTCTAGAGTATAGTCATGTATACAATCGGAATACAAAAATGGGTTGCAGGACACAAACAATGGAAGCCTGAATACATTGTAGTTGGTGATGAGAACAGACACAATTACCATGTAAGAAAGTTTGAAGTTTTTGGTGGTGAGCAACATAAACACATTTGTGATTGGCAATCAGTTCAATACGCAAAAAGTGTAGTGGCAAAAAATCCATCAATCAAAGATGAAATGAAGGAATTTTCTTTGTTCAAGAATGTAAACTTTGATGATCAATATGATCACAAGTTTGATTCAATAGGAAGTCTTTGATTGATTTTTATTTTATTTTTAGTTACACTTATTAATGGTATTATGTAGGGTATATCATGAAGCATAAGGAGCAATCAATTGGCTTGTAAAGGCGTATGTGATAGATACAAAGCACAGAAACCACAATCTGGTTCAAGATATGCACAAGGACAAAAAAGATGTCAAACCTGTAGTATATACATTACTTGGGAAGGCATATGGTGTCCATGTTGCACATACAGACTTCGTAGCAAACCTAGAGGCAAAGTTTACAAGGAAAAACTTCGTGCCACGTTAGAACAAGAAGTTCAGTAAGGTTTATACGTCTAATCCTTTTTTATTTATTTATGCCTTTGAATAATGAAACAACATTTAGTGGTCACAATTACAAAGCTGATTACAAGTACAAAGTTACAACTGGACTTAAAGCAAATGGGGAAGTGCAGATAAAAGAGATAAGATCAGAAGGAGATGATTGGGAGCCATTATTGGAAATTAATTTTAGTATATTACTGGATTCATATGAGATGGGTAAAAAGAAACATCTAAAAATGGTAAGTCCATATGAGAAGGATCATGAGCCAGAAGTTTAGCATATCATTAAAACAAAAAGTTGACGGTCAAGTACAGGTAACAAGAATCAGAGTTCCAAAAGAAATACTTGACGAAGAACCATTCTTGAAACAGCAGATTAAAAAACAAATGGAGTCCATGTTGGAAAGACACAATATAAAAGTAATGAAAGACAAGGGAATAGTTGAATATGATTAATGTACCACAAACCTATAAATAGGATAATATATAATCTACTTTATGAAATCAGAAAAATACACCGTTGAGAAATTCACTTGTGAAAGATGTGAATACCAATGGATGCAAAGACCAGAAGCAAAAAGAGATAAGTTAGGCATGAGAATACAAGAAGTAGTTCTGTCTACACCTAAAAATTGCAGTCACTGTAAATCTCCATATTGGGATAGACCAAGAAAGGAATAGTTACGGAGATTTAGGTAAAAATAACTTTTTTGAGGAATGGTATGAGTAAAGACTTTGCAAGAAAAGGAATGTGGGATTCTGAGTACAGACCAGAACAAATATTTGTAAGAGATTTTATTGCAACTAGAAACATAACACTTAAAATTAATTTGGAATATCCGATAAGGAATCTTAAAATTGACGGTAAGCCATATCGCAAATGCATTCTTGACATAGCAATTCCTGAGAAAAAGGTAGCAATAAGACTTAACGGTGGGTATCATCATGTTTCATCAAGACAGCAGTTGAAAGATGAGTTACAAAAGGAAGCATTAGAACAATTGGGTTGGAAGATTGTAGACTTTGACAGTTACAAAATGCCATATCTGTTCAAGGCAAAATATAATGACAAAACAGTTAAATTAGTTAAAGAAGAAATAGAAAAAGAGATGGGTGATATACTTGGCTAAATGTCCTATATGTAAAACTGAACAATACGGATATAATTGGACAGTAACACCAAAGGGTAAAAAATGGCTAAAGAACAAAGATGGCAAGTGGCATGATTGTCCTGCAAACAAAAGAACCAAACCTCAAACAAAAAGTTATTTAAAATTGGTATTTAATGACTATGAGTTTTGTGAACTTTGTGGGATTCATGTTTATAAAAAAGAAACTTTGGAAAAACACAAACAATTGGATGGAATTGATTTAACAAAACACTTGAAAATGCTTCATCCAAATAATGAAATACTTGATGATATAGATTTCATGGTTGTAACAGATGAAGAAAAAGAGAAAGTCAGAACCGTGTGGAAAATGACAAAGACAAATAAAAAATACATTATAAAAAATAAACTTGTTTCAAGAGCAGATTAATTTATATAATGACAACGTTATGATAACGTAATGATTAAGGCTCCTAGAGGACACACATCTATTTACTTTTCAGATTATCTGAAAGCAAATATTGCAACACTCCATCAGGTTATGCATGATAAAGGATTTACATCATTCAATAGTTTTTTTAACACGTTGGTTGTAAATGCAATTCAAACACATGATGGTAAAAGAACGGTGAAAAAACCAGATGTATTCAATGACTCAAATATATCATTCAAGGAAAAGTTGTTCCAATACAGTGATGGAGAGTTATACGACATACTACAAGCAATCACGGAAAAAAGAGAAGTAATGATGAAAGAGTGTCAAAGACGAGGAATGAAGATATGAGTTCAGTAATGGGAATGGAAGATAATGACGGAAGGCTAAGTCCAGAAAATGAACTCACTCAATATTTTTTACTAAACCGAAGCAATGAACTTATAGATTCTTTTGAATCAAAGAAATTCAAAGTCGATGTAAACGAACATGATATAATATCAACCATATTAAACGAGAATATTGACACATTTAGAACCATAATTAGAGATGCAGTTGTAAAGTCAATAGTAATAGTAAATGTAGACGAAGATAATTTTGTAGAAGTAACAAAACAAGCAAAAAAATTTATGAATAGATTAAAATTAGAATTGATATTTCCTGTAAACTTAGACATAAAAAGTTTAAATGCTCAGGAATATGAAGGATTACTTGTAACATTTGAATCAAAGGTAAGCAATTGGGCAAAAATAAGAACCGTGACAAAAACAGCACTTTACAAGTGTCCAGAATGTGATAACATAATAACAAGAAAATTTGTTCCAAAGATAAGAGACAAATGCAGTAACTGCAATATACCATATGAGTTTTACAAACCTGATGTATCAGAAGATACAAGAAGAATTGTACTTCGTGAGATTATAGATGACTTTAGTGATGGGGAGTTGCCATATACCGTAAGTGCAGATATTTACGGTCATACCGTAAAAGAAGTCAATTTGAGTGACAAACTTGTAGTTACTGGAGTTTTCAGAAGTGTTCCACTTTCAAAGGAAGATGGAAAAATTAGCAGACAGTTCATACCAACAATACAGGTGATATGTGTGAGAAACATGGATGACATTGAGGGAAACAAAATGCCAGATGACAAACTGATTGAAAAGTTTGAGGAACTTGAGAAAAATAACAAACTTGTAGAGTCAGTAATAGATGGGTTTGCATACAACATATACAAAAAAAGAAGTGAGAAAAAGGCAATCCTTTGCAGTTTAATTGGTTCCAGATGGATAGGTCAGGTCGGAAAGGGAAATCCACCAATGATTCATATTTTGTTTGTTGGAGATCCAGATACATACAAGTCAACAATAATGAAATATACTGTAAACGTTTCAGATAACTGTGTACTTGCAGATTCCACAACAGTAAGCAATGCTGGAATAAAAGCAATAGCAGTAAAAATGGATGATGGAAGATGGTCAATAAGAGCAGGATTATTGCCAGAGTATAACGGTGGAGTTGTGTTTTTGGATGAGTTTGGGGATTTGAAAGATGATATTTATGCAGATCTAAAAGCACCAATGATTGATGGCAGGGTTTCCAAACACGTTGCAGGGGAAGATTTCAATGCACAGGCAGAAACTGGAATACTTGCAAGTATGAATCCAGTTGAGGGTGTTTACGATGATTCCAAAACAATATATGAAAACTTGGCTAGATTGGAAAAGCCATTGATAACAAGATTTGATATCATATTCAAGTTCAGCAAGTCATCTCCAGATTATGACTCAGCTAAGATTCGTGAACATTTCAAAATATGTGATATTAACGGCAAACCAAAAGAATATCTAACTGATAATGAAATAAAATTATTCATAAACTATGTCAAGGGAATAAATCCAAAGGTTACGGAAGAAGCAATTGATACTTCAAACAAATACTTTGAGGAACTTGAGAAAAAGGGTGGGGAAAAGAGTGGAACAGAAACAAGGACAGAAAATGCAGTTATGAAGTTTGCAGTAGCAATAGCAAAATGGCATATGTGTGAAGAAGTCAAGAAAATACACGTATCAGAAGCACTGGATTTGTTCAGTTCTGGAATGAAAACACTTGGAGTCAACTTTCAAGAGGGTGAGATGGTTACTGAAAGAACATTAAAAAAGACCAAAGACGGCAAAATGGAAGCAATTAGACTTGCGTATGACTCATGTAAAGATGAGGATGGATATGCATTACCAAATGAATTGGTTGAAAAGATCATGACTTACAAAGTATTTGCAAATGAGAATCTAATACGAGTGGAATTAGAGAGAATGAAAAATGCCAGTAAAATTTCAGAAAAGAACAAAATGTATAAAATAGCATGGACTATGTAAGTATAAATAATATGTATGTTGGAGTAAAGTATGGTATTTTTTAGACACGTTTTCTTTAAAAAACCTCCAGATCTCAAAGAACGATACATAAAAGGTAAACGACATTATGAAAGCCCAACAGGAAGTTTGCTTCCAAGTGTGACAACCGTACTAAGTCTGTTATCTGACACTGGAATCAAGGCTTGGAGAAAAAGAGTTGGAGAAGTTGAAGCAGACAAGGTAATGGATTATGCAATGAAAACTGGAACTGAAATGCATTCAATAGTGGAAAATTATCTTAACAACCGTGCAGAGGATATGGACAAGAATCCAAGAGCCATGAAACTGTTTGAACAAATGAAAGATGAACTTGACAAGATAGACAACATTGTTGCACAAGAAGTTCCATTATACTCAGATGGATTGGGAGTTGCTGGAAGGGTTGATTGCATAGCAGAATATGACGGCAAACTAAGCATAATAGATTTCAAAAGTTCAAGAAAGAAAAAACAGAAAAGTTGGATAAAGAAATATTTTCTACAGGCAACTGCATACTCACTAATGTATGAGGAAATGACAGGGGATAAGGTTGACCAAGTAGTTATTCTGATAAGTGCAGATGATGATACGGTTATTGCATACGTTGAGGATAAGAATGATTACATAGAGCAATTAAAAATGGTAATAGAGGATTATAGACAAAGGAAGAACCTTGATTTTCAGAAGGACTAGAACATACCTCATAGACGAAAACGTAAGGATTTCATCAATAGACATTCAAAAAATAAAAAAGTCCAAAGTCATAAACTCCACGGATGTTTTCAGGAAAGGTGAACGAGATGAAAAACTTACGGCAATGGCTAAGGACAAGGGATGGGTCATTGTAACCAGAGATGTTCGTATGGCACTTCGAAGTTTGATTGACGGAGTTCCAATAATATTCATAAATGATGATTATAAAACCGTATCCTATGTTACGTCAAAAACACACGGCAGGAAGAAATATACGGAGATGTTTGAATATATCAGTGAAAAATTAGGTTGTAAGTAAGACTTATTAAGAGTATACCCTAGAGTATAGTATGAGAAAACAACTACTCAACAATGGAAAAGATGTTCAATGTTTCTGTGAGTCAGGTCATAATATTACATTATGTAGATTGACCACAAATAACTTGATAACTGAATCCGTTGACGAAATAAGCAATGAGTGTCTTACAGGTGGAATCAACATTCGTTGTTCAAAATGTCCAAGAGCAGACGGAATATTCCTTCAAGTTGATTTGGATAAAATCACTTATAATGATATTCCACTACCTACTGGAAGTGTATCACAAATGGTCAACCAAAATGCTCGTAGAGCAAACGGCACTTCTAAAGAATGGTTCTGTCAATAGGTCGCTTTTAAGACCAAGTTTATTTATTTATAATGTTTATAAAGTACAAAATTCTATCAATCTCATGCTTAATCCATCAGCAGAACGTGAAGTAAACAATAATTACAGACTTTCAACAGAAAAAGCACGACAATGGTGGAATAATCAAGCATTTGAGTCAAGAAAAAATATAGTAATTGAGTCTGATGCAGTTATTAATGATGATCAAGAAGTAGAAGATCAAATGGTTGCAGATGTTGCAGATAAGGACTATGACGATTTACCAGATATAACACAGCAAGAAATTGATTCAAAAATTGACGATGAAGAAGATATTGAACAAATATTTGATCTTGAAGGCGAATCATATTTACAATGCAGTAAATGTGACGATTTGTTTACATCAAATGAAGATTATGACTTGCACAAAGACATAGATCATGGTGAAGAACCAGAGGACTTTGAAGAATCAGAAGAAACTTACCAATTGGCAATGAATCCAGATCTTACAAGGGAAGCACTTCGAGAAGCAAACAGTCTGCTAACAGAAACCGAAGAAAGAGAACTTTACAGTGGTTATGATAAAAATGGAGAAATACAATCTTCAGTTATGCCATACAATTTACCACCAGTAGCAACTGGAAAATATAACGATAATCCAAACGAATTCTTTTACAGCAACAAAATATTTAGAAACGGAAGTTCAACCGAAAGAAATTCAGCACTTGGAGAAGCATTAGAAGATGGTATTAGTTGGGAATATATACACAGTGCTTGGAATCAATATTTCGAACAAGCTGGTGCAGATAACAACCATGTCGATTGGTTAGACTTTGCACAAAGTAAAGGGATTAATGGAGGCGATGCAGAAAATAAATGGAATGATGAAAATTATACATCATACGGATTTCACTCAGAATCAAAAGCAAATGAATTTCAAGTAATGTGTCCAAAGTGTCATAACACATATGACACTTTTGCTAAAGGTGGAAAGTGTGAATATTGTGGAGCTGACAATAGAGAATTTTATGGAATGGAATCAAAAGCAATTGAAGGAGATTGGGATCATTTAACGGCAGAAGATAAAGTTGGACTAGATAGAGATATAGAAACATTGAAAAAAGCATTTTATAGAGAACTTGAAAATGAAGATGATCTTCACGAGTCAACTAGAATACTTGGGGAATTGGAGAGGTTGCGTGAAATAAAAAGAACTAGATTTGGAAGTTCAGAATCAAAAGCAAGTGAAGATGATTATGAAGAAAGACCAGAATGGGATTGGTTAACAAACAAAAGTCCAGCACCAGAAGTAGACTATGATCAAGTAGAATATGAAGATGACGGTGTTTCAGATATTTCAGTTCCAAACACAGAGCCAAAAGGCGAAGATAAAAATGAATTTTTAGATGATGTTGATTATACAGGAGAGGCAGTAGACTATGTTTATCCAACAAAGGCAACTGAATCAACAAAGTCATATATTACAGAATCAGAACCATTTGAGGAAGAATACGAGGAATTTGAAGATTCTGATGATGAAATGATCGAAGAAACAATTTCAATAAGAAAATTAACAGGTTATAGTGACAATTCAATCGCACAAGAATTGCACATTAATTACGGTGTTTCACATGAAGAAGCACTAGAGAAGGTTTACAGCGTAGAGGTTTCCACTAATGATAGAGTTGCACAGACATTTTTCGGCAAGATGTACAAGGAATGTAACGAGTCGGAAAAAGATGAACTTCGAATGTATTCTGGATCTGATTAAATGACAGTAGTAGATTGTCCTAAATGTGATGGTAATGGATCATATTATTTTGCAGGTGGCAATTTAGATTGTAGTTGGTGTAGAGGAACAGGAAAAATGGAAGATAAAGATGCACAAGATTATACTGACAATAGAAATAAAGCATATAATAATGCTTCAGATTTAATTCATAATACAGATGGTTTTATAGATGGTTCAGATGTTCCAACAAGTGGAATTTATGAATCAAAAGCAAGTGAAGATGTAACTTTTGCAGGTAGAGGAGATATAGTTACATATGAAGATTTATGGGGTATGTTAGATTTTGGTAGTCGTCTTAGTATCGCTTATGGTCATATAATGAATCAGACATCTGATGATGATTTTGCAATGTTTATCATTAATAGTGAACCAGAACAACTGTCAGATAATCATAGAGATTGGATTAAGAGTGCAATAGACAACAAAGGTGGAATTGATCAAGTTAAACAGAGTATGGGTATTGAGTCAAAAGCAAGTGAATTAAATCTTAAAAATTATACTATAAATCCTTTTGATGATGTTTGGTTATCTGAATGTAAGAAATGTGGTGCAGAATTTACTGAATATGATTATGACAATTCAGAGAACAGTGTTCGTAGTCATTTAATGTCAGCACATGGTATAGATGACAATAACTTAGGAAATACATTATACAATCAAAATGAAGCTCTTAGAGATGATCACAACTTACAAGCCAGTAGAATGTCAGCACATACCATGAGTCCAGAATTGGTGACTTGGTTAAATGATGCAGGATTATATGATAGATGGTATAACTCAATGACTGAAAATGCAAGAATTGATGTATTGAACCAATATAAAAATGGTGTAAACCCAGAAGATTATAATGAATATAGTTATGAATCAAAAGCAAGTGAAGCACCACATACCATTGCTGAACCAGATTCAACCCCACAAGGGGATAATTATCCTACATATTATTTTGAAATGTCAAGTTATCCATATATGTGTAGGAAATGTGGAGAAACGGTTGGAAGTGATATGCATGGATATATTCACGCCATGACATATCATTTAACAGAATGGCATGGTATTACAGAATTATCGGTGGAACAAACTTGGAATGAATCAAAAGCAAGTGAATATTCAATAAAAGAAGAATTTGACTTACAAGACCAAGACGGTAAATATGAAATGTTATCCAAAGCAGACTTGAGTGTAACAGATGCAACTAATTATTCAACATATTCTCATAGTGAACTACCAGAAGAAGTTAAAGATTCACTAAAAGGAGATGAAGATTCATACGGAGAATCATGGAGTAGAAAATCTTCCATAAACAAAATAGAAGCACTTGAAAGACTTGGAATTAAACAAGGCGATGCAATTCAACTATCAGGTTTAGAATTTGAGGACTATGCAGAAGATCTTCAAGGTGCATTGAAAGGTGAAGTTGAAGAAGGAGACGTTGAAGATGCAAGGAGACAAATGAAAGGACAAAAAGCACTTCAAGATAGATATGAGGGAGATTTAGATCCAAACCTTCCAATACATTTTAATAATCAAATTGGTGAAGAAGTAGAAAATCCAAACAGTGAATTCGGACAAAGTTATCCAGATTATAATAATATTGGCGAAAGCCAAACTAACAGAACAAAATATGAATGTGAATACTGTGATCATGGATTCAAATCCAATGAAGCATTATCAATACATTATAATGACAAACACGCAATAGCACCAGAATCATTAGACGGATATGCAAGTGAAGCAGATTGTACTAATTGTGGGCAGAGTGGTGTAGATCCTGATCCACGATTTCAATTGGGTAGTTGGTGTGAAGATTGCCAAGATAGATTAGAATTAGCAAAAGATAATTGGTGGAAAAATGCAACAGATGAGGAAAAAAGAAAGGAAAATGAATGGAATGATAAACCGTGGGAAAGTGAATTTGATGGAGAATCAAAAGCAAGTGAAACTATATCTGATTATGAAAGAGAACAGAGGAGATTGAATTATGAGGAAGAACTTACAGAAGAAGAAAAATCAACTAAAGCAAGTTATTTTAATAAATTACATAATGACAGTCTTGATAGAAAAAATAAACAATTTATGGAAGATGAACAAGTGTTTGGTGAACCAGAGGAAATGTATGGAATGCTTGGAATGGAATCAATAGCAAATGAAATAGAAGCAGGAGATGTTTATAGAATGTTTAATTATAATGATGGAAATCCTATATGTAATTTATGTGGAGTTAATGTAAAAGATAATGAGGATATATGGGAAGATCATCTTGTTGATACACATGGTTATAAGATTGAATCCAACATGAGAGATAGAGATGTAGATATTGATTATATTGACGGTAGTGATGTTCCAACAAGTGGAATTTATGAATCAAAAGCAAATGAAGGATATGTTACATTCGATAAAAATGGTGTAACTGTTGAAAGACATGATGAAGAATGGGAAGCTGAGGTTCAAGCAGATAGTATTGGTGGTTATGTGCAGAAAGAAGAAACATCAGGTGGAGATTTAGGTGGAATTATTTATGATGCAAGAGAATCAAAAGCAAGTGAAGGTATGTCAGAATGCCCTCAATGTGACGGAAAGGGATCATATAGATTTAGAAGTTATCCACCAGAAACTTGTAGTTGGTGTAGAGGAACAGGAAAACTTGATGAAGATCAAATGGATGAATTACAACGACATGATGATCATTGGAATGATATAGCAAGAATGGATAATGATACCAATCTTACTACAGATTCAGATATTGAGAGATGGGGAGAATCAAAAGCAAATGAAGGTGGTAGATACGTTATAACTGGTGGTACTGGTGATGATTATTGGGAACGTATGGATGATCAAACAGATGACCTTGAATTGGCTAAAATGATTGCAGATGACAGTAAGTATGATCCAGAAACTAAATATGGATCTATAAAAGCAACTGTGATTGATCTTGATGACAATGGAAAGGTTGTTTATACATCAGAATCAAAAGCAAGTGAAACATTAGACCGTTTTGAAAAAGATAATATAATTGATGATTCACCGATGGAAGAACAACTATATGATTTATTTGATGAGGAAGGAGGAGACGGTAGAAATGAGTGGCCCCAAATTAGAAAAGATTTCTGTGGTGGAAATACAGATATTGATTCATTAGTTAGTGGTGTATCAAATCAAAGAAGTGCAAGAGGAATTAAAAGTGTACTTAGATGGGCAGATAAGATTTTTAAATCAAATGAATCAAAAGCAAATGAATATGGTTACGATGATGTTATGGATTCAGTAGATAAAAACATGGGATCAGATAGATATAACAAATTAAAATCAATGGTTGATAATATGTCACCATCATCAAGACAAGAGTTTGTTAAAAAAACATTATCATTAAGTCCTGACTCAAATGGAGTAACACAATTTGAAATATTAAGATCATTAGGTTTTTCAGAAGATGAGTTAATAGGAGAATCAAAAGCAACTGAAGGTAAGTGGAATGATCTTACACCAGATATGAAGCTTCAAGTTGCAATGCATCATAATTTAGGTGGTGGAGATTCAGGTGTTAAATTTGAAGATTTATCAGAAGAAGATAAAGATGAATATGTCTTAAAACTAATATATGCACAAACGATGGGAAAATCTCTTTGGGGAGTAGAATCAAAAGCAAGTGAAGGACATATTTGGGGAGATTGGTTCAGTGACAATTTCAAAGAGGAATATACTATGGATCAATCTGGAACTTATAGATGTAAACACTGTGATGCATGGTTTGATATGTATATGCACTCTCAAAAAGTTGCAAAACATCATTTAGCAGGACACGGTATTGTTATTGGAGAATCAAAAGCAAGTGAATTAACTGATATTGAAAAAAGAAAGAAAAGATTGGCAATGCAGGGAGATGGAAGTGGTATGGATGGTAATAGTTATGGAATGGATGAACCTTATAGAGATTTAGATGAAGAATCACTAGTAAATGAAGCAGGTTTAGAGGATCACTCATGTCCAGAATGTGGATTTATAACTTCCGATAACTCAGACTATGTAGATCACTTAAACGCCCACGAGGAATAATCATGGATAGAACTTCATGGAAGCCAAAAATTTACAAGGCAACAGAAGCAGTAGATCATAAGGAATCACTTCAAGATGTTCATGACAGTCCTCCAATTGTAGATTCTGCAAAACATATAATGAAACGTCAAATTCAAGCATATAATGACAACCCAACACCAGAGGGAGATTCATATGGTAAACCACAAGGTTATCCTTGGCAATATGGTGAAGAAAGTAATTTTGTATATGATTATGAACAATCATGGAAAAATGCAACATTAAAACAAGAAAGATTGCATTTGTTGCTTGAAGCTGACAAAACAATAGACAATAATTTAATTTCAGAATTAATTGAAAAAAATTGGGAAGATTTACCATATGAATGGCAACAAAAAATCAAAAATGCTGGTGTAATTCCAATGTATGAATCAAAAGCAAACGAAGGTTTGATAGATAATATCTGGGGATTATTAATAGATTCTTCAAGAATGCAATTTTTAGATGAATATATGGGAGATATGAATACACCCTTAATGATTACAATGGGAGTAATGTCTATGCCACAAACAAATGAAGAACTTGCAGATGCATTAGGTGTAAGTAAATCTGAAGCATTAAAATTCATATCACAATGGGCTTATGACAATGGAATAACAGATACAGTTTATACAGAAGCAAAAGCAAACGAAGATGACCATAAAAAATCATGGGGTGAACTGGACTCAATTGCAAAGAAAGGATTTTCTGATATTGGCTATGATCAACAATCATGGGATTCAGAGCCAGAGGAAATCAGAGCAGAAATGGAAACTGTTGTAAAGGATAACTTGGGAGAAAACTGGAAGGAAGTAGCAAATAAATTTTACAAGGAAGAATTAAACAAAGGCAAAAAGAGTGGTGGTGAAGGACTTATTTCTTATCAAGAACTTATTGATCATGTTAGAGTAGACGATGAAGGAGATTTTGTTCTATGCAATTATTGCAATCAAAAATATGACTTGGATGAAATGGATAAAATTTATGACAATAAAACTATAAATAAGCATTTATATGGTCATGGAATTAGGTCACCAGTTGTAACTGCTTATGATGTATTAAAGGATACAGAATCAAAAGCAAATGAAGATGTTGGGGATTCATGGTATACAAGAATAGTAAAATGTGATCAATGTGATGGACAAGGTAGTTTAGATGATTATGACAGACCAGCTTGGTCAGCAGGAATGAGAGGAACTACTAAATGTTCTAGTTGTGATGGCACAGGAGAAAAAGAAGAAACTCAAAATATAACAGATCCATATGGGGATCTTCATTATATGAATGAATCAAAAGCAAGTGAACACAATGTTGGAGACTATGTAACAATGACAGATGATGCACTTGACAATTACGGACAGCAATACAGAGGTCAATCTTTTAGAATTTCACATGTAGCAAAATCAGTTGATGATCACATGGGTTATGATGAAGGTATGGGTGGAGAAAATCTGTATGATCTTGATGGATTTAACAGTTCTTTATACGATTATGAAGTTGAATCAACAGATGAGTTAAAACAAATGTGGAATGAATCAAAAGCAAGTGAAGCAAGAAAACTCAACGCTAGACAAAAGAAACTTATTGAAGAATGGGTAGGATCAATGTCAAGTCCTCCAATGGTAATTACATCAGATGATTTACCTTATTCATTGCTTTCAGAATTAAGGGATATAAATGATTTTGATGGGTTTGAATCAGCAATAATGAGATATGCTAGTGATTTAGGAAACAAACAAGCAATGCAAGGATCAAATCCTTATATGCATTCATCAAACTACGGAAGTTTTGAATCAAAAGCAAATGAAGTTTCAGCATCAGATGATCTTAAATTAAAATGTCCTGCGTGTGGCTTTAAAGAGTTAATTGGAAGTTGGTTGGCAAATTGGACAATAAAGCCAAATCAAACAAGTTATGAATCAAAAGCAAGTGAAGAAGATCCATGTTGGAAAGGATACAAGCAAATCGGAATGAAAGACAAAAACGGCAAACAAGTTCCAAACTGTGTTCCAGAATCAAAATCAACTGAAGAATCATGGGGTAAAGATTTTTATAATTCACTAAAAGATGAATATGGATACCATAACTGGAATGATAACAACCAATTATCTTCAGCTCATGATCAAATTAAACTTATGAAAGATTATGGAATTGCTGATAAAACTCTAAGACAAATGGGATATGATTTAAAAAAAGATGGTATAGAAGGATTCATAGACAGAATTGAAAAAGAGTTAAGCAAGTTTGGAATAAATCTAGACAAACCTGAAGAACAAGAGGAATAACAATATGACAAAATTTGAAATTGATGATAATTACATCACAGAAAATATTCCCATTGAGGCAATGACGAATGATGAATTGTTAAAAAAAAGAGATTATATTTATGGCACATACAGAAATAAAAATTATCTGAACCAGATAGATCAGGAAATAAAAGACAGAGGACTTGGAAGTCCAAGTTGGCAACAGGATGATGCAGAATATGAAAAACAGTTTGAGGTAAACACATCATATGATCAAGACAAGGAAATAGGAGAAATACCAAGTGCATACTTTGCACATTCAGAACCAATGGATGCAAAGAATGAGGCATTTGTGGAACAGGAACACCCTAGAGACAATGACGGCAAATTTTCAACAAAAGGTGGAGGAGGTGGATCTTCTGTAGATTATGATACAATATCTCAAAAAGTTACAAGCAAGTATCCACAACTTGACAAGCAGTTTGTTGATGAACAGATACAAGAATCAGTTGGACTGAGGGAAACAGCAACCGTATCAAACAAGGAAATGCAGGATAACCTCAATAAAAACCTAGAAGGAGTTGTTATAAGTGGTAGGGTAAAAGAAATTGACAGTATGGTTGGCAAACTTGCACGTAAGCCAGAATTATATGCAACCGTTGGTGATCTGAATGATGTAAGTGGAGTAAGAGTCATGGCAGATGACCTGACTGGAGTGTTCAAATCACTTGAATACATAAAAGATAACTACAATGTAGTGGAAGAAAAGAATAACATAGATGTTGACAGAGATGGGTACAGAAGCTATCACGCAATAATAGATGATGGCAGTGGAATTTTATCAGAAATACAGATAAGAACTAAAAATGAAGATACATGGGCTAACTACGTTCATGACAGAATATACAAACCAACAGACAAAAAGTTAAAAAAATATGTGGATAAAAACAAAGAAATGGTAACCAATTATGTATTGGATATGTCAGAATATTTTCATAATCTTGACATGGGTATGTTTGACGAAAGACCAGATTGTCCAGAAAAGATAGAAGTTGTAATGGGGTGTATGTAATGGGTTATATTGATGATGCTTTGGATGAAGTCAAACGAGCAACACCTACAAGTGGAGTAAATGTTTGCATATATGATGACTTTGAAGATGTTGGGGATAAGTTAGAAACTATCGGAAATTTTGATACCGTTGAAGAAGCACAGAATTTCATAGATAACTATGATGGAGATGCAGAACTTGTCATGTATGAAGCCGAAGTATATGAAGCCGAAGAATTGAATACACAACTTCCAAGTTATACTCCACAGAAAAATCACAGTATATCAAATTATATAAGCATGGCAGAAGATGACTATGAAAAAGGTACGACAAGAAGCAATGATGAATATGAAAAAATTAATTATCGTTCTGACAGTAAATTCAATGCACCACATAGAACAATTTATGAAGAAAAACTTAACAAAGACGGAACTGGTGTGAGGAGAGCAACAAGAGGTCTAAATCCAAAAAAGACAAAGGCAAAGAGTTTGACCTTCGTATATGTGTCAAAAAGTGAATGTGATATTTGCAGACAGTATGACGGAAAAACATTTGCAACGGATTCTCCAGACAGACCTATAATACCAAGACTGGAAAGTCAGGGAAAGAAAGGAACTAGACCATATACCCATCCAAACTGCAAATGCAAATGGGTAAAACCATTCAGTGATGCATATATGAAAAACTTTGACGAAATTGGAATGAAAGACAGTGACAATATTAATTTTCTTAAAACATCTAATGAAGATTATGACAAAGTAAAAACAAGGTTATATAAAAAAGCAATTAAAAAATACGGTGATAAATTCTATAATTTACCAAAGTCAAGAAAGCATTATATAATAATGCATGAAATAATGAAGGAATTAAAAGCAAATGAATCAGCAGATCCAATAACTGCACTTCCAGTAATAAGTATGTTAAAAATGACATTTGATGCAATACAACCTACACTGGCTTTACAGTTAAACAAGATGAAACATCATCATGTAAACGAAGTTAGAGAATTAATAAATAATATGGTAGGTGAATCATTGACAAGTGAGAGAAAACATGAGATCGTAATTGAGCATAACTTGGACTTTACATTTGAAAATCTTTTGGATCTTACGGCAGTTGCATTGTTTGAAGCATTGAATGAGGAGGAAAAAATTGGCATGGATGTAGAACTGGAATTTACTGATGACGAGGAAAAAGCAAAGGACACAGTTGAGGATCATCTTGAGGAAGATCCAGAACATTATTCAAGATTGAAAAGCGTGTTTGAACATGACGTATGGGATGAGGAAACAAACAAACTTGTTGACCCATCATTGTTGGAAGATAACGAGGAATCAAAAGCAAGTGAAAATGATGAACAGTATATGCCAGACGTATACAACATAGATCCATATCCTCACAGACACGAGTTCATTGACAATGTTTGTGTAATTTGTGATTATGTGTTAAAAGCAACCGAGATATATACTGAAGAAGATGAGATTAAGAGGCTTGATAAACAAAATAATGAATTAGCTGGTATATTATCAAGAATGAATGCCAGTAAAATTGAAATGTTAAAAATAGATATAAGATGGGAACAAAAAAGATTAGAAGATATAGAAAATAATATACACCCAGATGAGTTTTATGAATTATACAATGAAAGAGTAAAAGCACAGTTACTTAGTCATTCTAAACGTAAATTGGAATCAAAAAAACAAGAATTAAAAGAATTAACAGGAGAATCAAAAGCAATTGAAGGTGGCAGAGGAAGTGGTAGAAAAGGACATCAAAAATGGATGCTTGGAGCAGAAGCAGATCCAGAAGAATGTCCAAACTGTATGATTTTCACGGAAAAAAAGAATGGTAACTGTCAGATTTGTGGCAATTCTTATTAGATAGAGAAATGAAAACACTCTTATAATGGTAAACAAGAAGGTTGAGACTTCTAAAATTAAAGTACGATTGGGTGAAGCACTTTCTGAAGGCAAATGTTTTGTTTGTGGAAAGGGCAAGTCCAAGAAAGGATTCACGGTACATCACTTGTGGTACTTGTTTGATGATGTGACTTATGACAAATATCCACATGATACGGCAGGACAGTTAAGGTATTATCAGGAATTGGAACCAGTTGTAATGAAAGAGATGGAAAGATTCTTGTATCTATGCAATACGGATCACATTGCACTTGAACGACTTAATCGATATGGAGAGGAAAAACTTGCTTCTCTAATTCAGGCATTGTTAATGACAAAGACAAACCAAAAAAACAAGAACTTAAAGAAATTACTTAAAAACATATTAGACCAATAACTATATATTCATAAAATCATATTGACTTTAATGGCTATGTGCAAGATATGTAGTACGGTTAGAAGAAAAGCAATAGGAGATTCTTGGGATAAACAAATTTGTTATGACTGTTATATTATGACGGATCATTTTACTTGGAAATACAGATGGGATATTCATTCGTACACAACCAACACTTTTATTAAACGAAAGTAGTATCAGATTGGGTAAAATTTACAATGATTCGCCATTGTTGATTGTTTCACGCATTCGACAGTATGCACCCAGAACTGTCATTCTTATTAATGATAAAGTTGAAACTAATATGAACTTGCCAAAGCAGGATCAACCGTTAGGTGTTCGAAAGCCTTATCTAACTTTCGACCCTAACACTTAACTTATATTTAGGAAATACATAATCTACATAATGGATATACCTGCAATTAACAGATGGGCAGATTTTTGGAGATATACAGTTGGTGTAAACGTAATACCAGCAGTCGGAGTAACAAAGAAACCATTGGTTTCATGGAAGGAAGATAAACGTGGAAATTGGCAGATAGAACCAATACCAAAAGAGATTCATGACGAATGGAAACAAAAAGGTATGTTCAGAACTGGAATGGCAGTGATTTGTGGAAAGGTATTTCATAATGAGGACAAGAAAGATCTATATCTTTGTGCAATTGATACGGATAACAAGAAAGGCATTGAGGTAATGCATTCAAAGGGAATTGAATATCTTTCACAGCAAACACTTGTAGAACAGCATGACAATCCAAACAAGGCACATTTTTATTTCTATACTCATACACCAATGCCAAAGAAATCAAGTGATGCAGTAAACTTTGACATTGTTCAAAAAATGGAAAAGGATGAGGTTCCAGCAATTGAGATGAAAGGCGATGGAACTCATGGAATAATGTATTGTACTCCATCACCACACAAGGATGGAAGTAATTACAGAATACTTGGTGTAAAAGAACCAGTTATACTTGATGAAATTGGAGAAGTTGTAAACAAGATATGTGATGAGTACAGTCTGGGAAAGGGTAAGGGAAATCTAGTTCCAATAAAAGTTTTAACAGAAGATGATACCAGAGTCTTGGCAGGATCAAACAGACATGAGGCAATAATGAGGTATGCAGAAAGCATACTTCGAAAATATCCAGAAATGGAAAAGAATGTATTTACAGAAGTCATAAAGGCAAAAAACAACCTTATGTGCAGTCCACCACTTTTGGAATCAGAGTTGGAAGTTCAGATAAAATGTGCAAGTGAGTTCATATCAAAACAGATTCAGGATGAGGAGAATATAAGACGAAAAACCAAATTGATATACGGAACTACGGAATTTTGGAATGTCATATCAGACTACATAAAGAAACACAAGCCAGAAGGATCTTACGTTAAATGTTGTGATTGTAAAGAGGAAATAGGACAAATTGATCCATTCAATAATAATCATAAAGGTCACAAGGTTATAATATTTAAATAGCATACAAAGTGATAAATCCTATGGCACAAGTAGATCGAAACGGTGGTTCTGCAACTAAACCTAAAATAAGTATGATTGAAAACTATGCCAAAAATTTATCAATAAATACAACTGCAAACTTTGTAAATCTATTGGATATAGATTCCAGAGGAGATTCAACAGGCAATATAATTATTCATAATGATGCAGGTGGAGATTTAGATTATAGAGTATTAGTAAACTGTCAACATATTGATGATATTACAACCCCAACTGCAACAGATGCAACAAATAGAGACAATGGTTGGAGAGTATTGACAACAGGACAAATTGCTACAACCGAAGAACCAGAAGAATACAATTTTGCAAATAACTATTATACAAAGATATTTGTTCAAGTCAAACATACAAGTGGAACCACAGTAGTAAGTTGTTGGTATCGTGGTACTAAATCTCAGTAAATTTTATTCTTTCTTATAAATTCAATTTCAGTTTCTAATTCTTGTTCACGAGCTTCAAGATTCTTTTCCCACTGTTCCAACTGTATTTGTTTTTCTTTTAGAATTGCACAGTTTGGACAATATTTGGTTCCAAGTAATTCATGGCTCATAATCTATTTTTCACAAGGATATTTAAAAACATTAAAAATTAGTGATACTTTTAAGTAAGTATCTCGTAGTAATATATTGGCTAATAGAGGAACAAAAAATGCTAAACCTAGTGAGGAAACTCCAGTAGTAGGGGAATCGTTCAAGGAAGCAGAACAAGAAAGACTTGAAGAATCAGGTGTAACTCATATTTCAACAAATAGGGGAACTTCAAAAATTCCAGTAGAGGATACGGTTACTGAAAAACGCAAGGAATATGACGGTAAAAAATCCACTAATAGAGGAACTTCAAGCGAATAATATTTTTATATCAATTATAATGAATTAGTTTGTGGAAACACAACCTTATGAGAGTCAGAGGTCAACGAAAGTTGATATTCATGTGGGTCGGTGTTGGTATGTTTACCCTTTATCATATAATACCAACGTCATGTCAGGTTGAAACTTTATACAAAATTACTTCAACCTGATACATTTATTTCAACCACTTTGGTGGTGTACGTTTTTTGTATGATATGATTGATTTTTTTGAAGTATTGTAATAGTTGCGATATGACTTTACAACATCATTTTTAATCTTGCATTCATCTGGCATTGCACGAGCAAAACGAGTACGTGGTATGTTGGGCAAGTCAGGAATTGGCAAATTCTTGATGGCATCAAATGACTTGTGATTGACATTCTTGTCATAACGATATTTGTATTCGTCATTGAGATATGTGATAAGTGAAATAAGCCAGTTGTAATTTTCTACAGAGTCACGCAACCAACGATTGCATGGATGGTTGACATGGGTAGACTTGTAAGGAATGTCATAATCATAGCCACCTATAATATGATGTGTAGTACAAATCATTTGTGCAGTTTCTAGAATCATCTTGACAACGTGTTTGTCGCAATGTGACATGGCACAAACTTTTGGATCGTCATCAAGTATGAATATATTCATACATAATCTAGGGTAATGGGATATTTATAGTTTAAGAAAATAAAAATAAAAATGAAGTTTATCCACCAGCTAATATTGGTTGGAATCTAACTTCTTGTGTTGGGTTGACTCTTAGTCTGAGTACCTCAGATACTTTTGCTGGATGACTGTTGCCACCAATGACACCGTTACGGTCTACTGGTTTGTTGTCTACCATTACAAGAGCAGTTCTACTCAATCTAGCAAAGTCTGGAAGAAAGTTTTTACCTTTTTTCTCACCTTTTGAGATGAGGTATTCGGAAAATGCATTGCCAATACTTACTTCGACAATAACTTCTTCTTGTTCTTTTTGAACTTGTTGTAGTTGTTCCATGATTAGATAGGGTCACTACTTCAATATAAGTGTATGTTATCTAGGGTATTGAAAGTAACATATATTAACTAGTATACCCTACATAATACATGATTCATATAAACGGTCAAGGACTACAAAGAAAATACAGTAACGGTGCTTCAAGCACTTTAAAAACCAATGCTGAAAAACAAAGAGCAAAAAATGATAGAGATGCATTGAAAAAAGCAAGTCTTGCAAAACGTAAAGCACGAGAAGCAAGAGCAGAAAAAAGAGAAATGCGTTTAAACAATGCAAACCCTGAACTTGCAATAAAAATACTTGAAGAAAACCCAGAAAAAGACATCAACGTAGCACAAATTCAAAAAGAAGCAATGAGTAAAACCAACGCATTGGCAAGAGAATTTGGACTAAGTGAACCAAACAATCCTGAAGCATTAGCACATGACAGACTTCATTGTATTATGTGTAATCGTACTTTAGATTCCCCACATACAAACCAATTTGGTGGAGAATCAATATTTGACGAAGAAGATGTAAGACTTATGTGTTGTTGGTGCTTCGGTAAAATGTCTGATAGTGACATCAAACATCATATCGATCCAAAAGAAGCAACGGCAGAAATTAGATTAAAAGTCTACAATCCAATCGAGTCTACTAAAGCAGAAATCGAGTCAATGATTGAGTCAAAAATGATTCAAATGAAATCAAAACTCAAAAAATGGCAACAAGATGTAGCATTAGTAGGAAATATCAAACATGACTACTTACAAGAAGGAGATCAAATAGAAAATTCTGTTCTCTACAACGCCAAGACTAGATATAACGCTTGTACTTGGTAAATATTCTCAAAAAAAAGTGTGTGTGTTTTATTTATTTTAAAATATGGTTGTCGGAAAAAAGTAACGTAGCTAACGTTATTTTGATATATTTTTAATGCCATTTTGACGTAGCTAACGTTATTCATATTAAATATGTATAAATATTATTAAATTTTAGATATATCATGTTTAAGAAAGAATTACCATCTTTATCTTTGATAAATGCAGAAGCACAGCATGAATTTTGGAAAAGGGATCTAGGTTTTGCAGAACAGTATCTGAAATATGTATATACTTTTCAAGGCAGAAATTTACCAAATTATGATAAGATTTTAAGTATAGCAGAAAGAGATGTTGAGGTTTCAAAGAAAGGATTGGCAAAATCCATAAAGACTTTGGAAAAAGCAAAAAAAATATAAACTACAATTGAGGTATAATTACAATGGGAAGATTTACGTTTGACGGAAAAGAGAAGTCACCAACTGATAGTGAATGGTTTAATGACATCATGGAAAAAGAAGCAGGTGCAGTTGAATGCTCTGTTTGTAAAGTAAAAATAGGTCAGGGAAAATTAGGTGAAAGCATGAATGTTTGTATTGAATGTTTAGAGTATGTATGTGATGATCATCAGTATAGGCATCCAAATTGTTCTAATGGTCGATAACAATACACTTATTAATACCATATACCCTAGATAATACATGAACAAACAAAGAGTTTACATTACCAGTGGAGTCAGTGGAAGTGGAAAAAGCACTTACATTAAAAACCACAATCTTGATTCAGTTTCAAGTGATGAAATTGTTGAAAATTATGCAAAAGAAAACGGCTTTAATTACACCGAAGCATTTGATGAGATCCAATCAAAAAAATTATTTGGATCAATTAACAGTATCTTCTTTGATAACATTGTCCATAACATTAAAAGTGGAAAAGACTTTGTAATTGACAGAACTTCACTCAATTCATTCACTAGAAAATCACTTGTTGAATTAATCAGAACCAATGGAGATGTTGAAATTGTTGTAGTTTACTTTGATATTCCAAGAGAAACTATCATTAAAAGACTCAAAGACAGAGAAGCAAAAACTGGCAAAGGAATTCCAGATTTTGTTATCGAGAAACAATTTGAAAGTTTTACAAGACCAACTTTTGAAGAAGGTTATGACAGATTAGAAGTAATCGAATCATAACACTTATTATACATATTATCTAAGGTATTATCATGAATACAGAGTTTCCACGAGTAACTACGAGAGGACATTTTGACTTGAGAACTGGCAAAGATCTTGGAAAGTCAAACAGTTATTATCTCTATCCAAGTAAGAAATTCACAAGTATTACAAAATCCAAAGAGATTGTAATATTCATTCATGGTATGAGAAACAGTCGATGGGGAGCTCAGAATGGTGGAAAAATACTTAGAAGAACTTTAAGAAAAATCGGTTACAAAAAACACCCTGTAGTATCATTCAGTTATGATGCAGATGTAAGGGAAGCACACAAGCCAGAATGCTATGATAAAGTCCTTAGAGTTGCAAACAAAATTGCAAGAAAGAATGGCAAATTACTTGGAAAATTTATCGATGACTTGTACGAAAAAAACCCAGAAATCAAGGTTCATTTAGTAGGACATTCATTAGGTTGTAATGTTGTAGAGCATACAAAAACCAATGTTCATTCAATTCATCTTTTAGGAAGTCCAGTGGAATCAAAGGTTGTAAGGGAAATTGGCAGATATGCAAAAAATGTAACAAATTACTATAATCCTAAAGATGATGTGATCAAGGAAGGTGTGGACAAAGGCGATTTAAAAAAACCTAGTTGCTTAAACAAAGTTGACATTAAAAATGTAAAGTCCAAAAGATGCAATGCAGTACATCATGGGTTCAGTGCTTATGCAGAAAAAATGAGGAAATTTCCATGAAACATTTGAAGGACAATAAAATGTCATATACACAACACTGGTGGAGAGCAATGTCAATGAGTATTGCATTATTTATTCATGCATGGTTTCCAAATGTTCTAGCATCATACGCTTCTGACAAAATGGATATGGACTAACAAGGTTATATACTAGTGTTTATATAAAACACGTATGCCAATTAAATTTGTCATTGGACATAATATTAAAGATCCAGAAGAAATAGATGTTCCTAGAGGAATGAACTATGTGAATACAAATGATGTAATTTTGCTTAAAAAAGATGGCAAAAATAAAACGTATGTTGTAGACAGTATTACACATAAAATTGATTATGATGTTTCAATAAGGGTTGCAACTACACATATTAGACTAAAAGAGTTGAAAGATTAAATGCCACTCACAGGAAAATTGTTAGAAGTATCAAAGATAGAATGTCCTATTTGCAAGAAAGATTACGGTAAGCATTCAAAGAAACAAAATTTAAAATGTCTTTACACCTCCAATTGGAATCTATATGATCTAATCAAACATTACAATGAATTGGAATCAAAAAACAAGGAATTGTCAGAACAACTAGGGTTAGATGAGGAAATTGCAGAGGAAAAAGATGCAAAAAAAGAGTAAGCCAAAAGTTAAGAAAAAAAAGAAAATAGTCAAACGAAAAACAAAACGAAAAACTTCAAAGTATAATGCAAAAGTAGGTTGTTGGAATTGTGATGAAATATACACAATAAAGATAGTTAAAGGAGTTAATGTGCCAGAATATCTACAAAGTATAGATCCACCTTGTAGAAGATGCGAATGTCAATCATTGAGGATATATGCAGAATATAAAGTGGAAAAAGAAGTATTGAAAGAATTAGTACTTCATGCAAGATTGGATCATTCTCATGAAACAGAACCAACTACAACGGATCATAGCCACTATGGATAAGGAAACTTGTGACAGATGTGGACATGAGATGGATAAGATTACAACCTGTCATCTAATATGTCCAAACTGTGGAGCAAACTATGATTGTTCGGATAAGGGTAGTGTATGGTAGTGTTAAAACATTTAATTCCATGCAAAGTGCATCCAGAGGGAAGAATAAAGATTAACTTAGTCAATGGATTTTATTGCACACTTTGTCAAAACACTGTTAATGATTATGAAGTATTCAGAACAGATTCGGATAGAGATATTTAGGGAAAAGGTTATTAATCATTCATAATTAAATCCTATATTGAAGCGTGTAGAAAACCATAGTATATGTTGGTTTTGCAGTGAACCATGTAATAAATTCTGGTATTGGCATACAAAATGTAAGGATGAATGGATGGAAAAAAACAGATGAATATATGGACAAGGTTTTGGAATTGGTATGAAAACAAGATACTTGGAAGCATAATACTAATAGCAATAATACAATTTATTCAGATTCCACATATGATATGGAATGCAGACATGATGCTAGAGATGGGAACTATATCAAGAGTACATCCAGTGATAGACTGGTTTCTATATGGGGTTGATCTGATAGAGATTATATCAATCATAAATGTGGGAATGATTATGTTTAGTTTGTTAAAGAAAAGAAATAGAAAGAGTTAAATAATTTCAGTATTATATTTAAACGTATTGGATTATTGTAAAGTATGCACTAAGGGTTTTTTGACCGAAAGTGAAGTCTATAAAACTGAAGAAGGTGGTCTAATAAAATTGATATGGTGTTCCAATGCATTGTGTGATTATAACGAAAGAAAACAGGTTTTCAAAAACTATAAATAACGAACTACCTTAGATAATATATGATACAATGTGATATATGCAGTAAGATTTATTCCATTAAAGAATACAAATCATGTCCATCATGTAAGTTTGATGCTGTTGGCAGAGAAAATACTCAGGCATTAGTTCAAAAGGATTTGTTGTTAGATGATTGGGATACAGATAAAAATAACAAAAGTGATGGAGTTGATGATCATGACGAATAATTGTCAAAACGTAGAATGCAATAATATTGGCAGGGAAGTTCGCGTAAAAATGGTTATGGATTGGGGAGAGGAAAGGGAAGAAACAATATACTTGTGCCAAATCTGTATCAACTTGCAGAATGCATTAAATGGAGGTTTGAAGAATTGAGTGGATATCTGCCATGTGGAGTAACTG
>TARA_R110001583_G_scaffold86499_1_pt1 | contig 44022 bp, 37 predicted proteins | sample TARA_R110001583 | Tara Oceans TARA_R110001583 (sample SAMEA4398432) | marine metagenome | biome: Polar Biome; feature: [MES] marine water layer (ENVO:01000295) within the mesopelagic zone...; material: water (ENVO:00002006), including particulate matter (ENVO:01000060) such as...... | reverse complement strand
AGAACCTTTAACCGTGTCGTACATGTGTTGTTCCCAATGATCTTCATGGGCATTGCCCAATGCTACAGTAATACCACCTTGGGCAGATACTGTATGAGAACGGGTTGGAAAAACTTTTGAAATAAGAGCACAGGATTTACCTGACTCTGTAATTGCTAAAGCAGCGCGCATACCTGCACCGCCTGCGCCAATAACTATGGCATCAAATTCACGAATTGGAACGCTCACTTATACACCCCACACAATTGAAAAACCAAATACCACATAAGCTAATAACAGCACTGAAAAGACAAATTGCAATGAACCGCGTAAAAATGCTGGTTTTATGTAATCTGACAGTACTTGCCAAACGCCAATTTTAGCGTGCACTAGTAATGCAAGTAGCGCTAACATAGTGGCAACTTTCATACTCATACCAGCAAAGAAACCTTGCCATACGTCATAAGTAACAGTTGGAGTTACGATGAAAAAGCCACTAAGGATCAAAGTATATAGAACGAGAATAATTGCACTAGCTCTTAGAAGGATAAAATCATGTACGCCATTACGGCCTACTGATGCGACGACGCTTACCATAACCAAACTCCTATTACTGCAGATAGTACTAACCAAATAGCGATTATTGCTTTGGCACTAGCATTACCGGAAGCTAACTCTTCAAAATGACCTAAATCCATACACAAGTGACGAACACCCGCTAATATATGGTAAGTCAGCGCAGAAAGGCAGCCGAAGATAATAAACGTAAAGAAAAAGCCGTCAAGGTAACCTTGAATTTGGGCAAATCCTTCAGCAGAAGAAAGAGAGGTTGAAAGGGTCAATAATAAGATGCCAATAGCAAATACCATAATCACACCGGAAACACGGTGTAATATTGAGGCATTAGCTGCCGGATGCATCTTTATTGTAGATAGATCTAGGTTTACAGGACGTTGTTTATTCACAATTGTTGCCTAAATAGCTCGAAAGCCTTCAACTTTTATCATTGTTACTCATGAATTACCTTTTAGAATTTAATACTTATCTAAATTTTATATATAAAAATTTACACATAATAATAATAGTTAAATATTAAAGAGATTACTAAATAAGTAATTCCCGAAATGTACGGTAACTGCCTTTTATTAAAAATAGCTTCTTAGCTATTTCCCAGTTCACCGAAGTCGCATAATAATAGCGAACTTAATTAAGTAATTCTATCAAGACTTTGGTATAAGAGAGTAATTTTCAAGACAAAATCACTCTCATTAAATAATAAACTAACGGTCTGTTTTCTTATTTATATGACAAAGTAACGAAAAGGAATTACAGAACGGCTAGATTATATAGCTGATAGTGAACAAATTCAATTTTCCTTCTCAAAAAGAATAAACTCATCGTCTATTTTTTAATTAATTTAGTGTATGTCATCAAACTTTAGTCTAACGGCTATTACATTTTAATTAAAAACTAAGGTAGACTGTCGGCAGTTTGATTTACCCAAGCGACATTTGAAAACTGACCTATTTTCATTCTTTTTGAATTAATACTAATTACTTGAAGTATCAGTAGTGTATTAAGTAGGTTTAGTTTGTCTAAAAATAATTGCAATTTAAAATTAATAGGGGATAAAACATATGGCTGATTCTAAAGCCTCTCTAAGCATTGACGGTAAAGTAGTTACCGAACTGCCTGTTCTGAAGGGTACTGCCGGTACCGATGTAATCGATATTAGAACCTTAGGTAGCCATGGCTACTTCACATACGACCCAGGCTATTTAGCTACCGCGTCTTGCGAGTCAGCAATCACATTTATTGATGGCGGCAAAGGGATTTTACAACATCGTGGTTATGCTATAGATGATTTAGCAAAAAATGCTGATTATTTAGAAGTTTGTTACCTTTTGCTTAACGGCGAAGTACCATCAAGTGCTGAGTATAATCAATTTAAAAAGATTATAACTAATCATACAATGGTTCATGAAAAGCTAGCTCATTTCTTCCAAGGCTTTTTACCTGATGCTCATCCGATGGCTATGCTATGTGGTGTTACAGGCGCGTTATCTTCTTTTTATCACAGTGATTTAGATTGTGACGATCCTGCTCAACGTAAACGCACTGCACACCGTTTAATTGCTAAAATGCCAACTATCGCAGCAATGGCATATAAGTACAGCGTAGGACAACCTTTTGTTTTTCCTCGCAATGAACTTTCATATGCTGAAAACTTCTTACACATGATGTTTTCTGTACCTGCTGAAGAATATAAAGTTAACCCGATTGTTGCTAGTGCCATGGATAGAATATTTACTCTTCATGCAGATCACGAACAAAATGCTTCTACGTCTACAGTAAGACTAGCAGGCTCTTCAGGTGCTAATCCTTATGCCTGTATTGCTGCTGGTATCGCTTCTTTATGGGGTCCTGCACATGGCGGCGCTAACGAAGCGTGTTTAACAATGCTTGAAGAAATCGGCACTCTAGACCGTGTTGATGAATATGTAGCAAAAGCAAAAGACAAAGATGATTCATTCCGCCTGATGGGCTTTGGACATCGTGTTTATAAGAACTTTGATCCACGTGCCACGGTAATGCGTGAAACGTGTCATGACGTTCTTAAAGAACTTGGTATTCAAGATCCACTACTCGACGTTGCTATGGCATTAGAAAAAGTTGCTTTAGAAGACCAGTACTTTGTAGAGAAGAAACTTTACCCTAACGTAGATTTCTACTCGGGTATTATTCTAAAAGCTATTGGCATTCCATCAAGCATGTTCACTGTGATTTTTGCTATGTCTAGAACGGTTGGTTGGATTTCTCATTGGGATGAGATGGTATCTGAAGCCGGCCAGAAAATTGGTCGTCCTCGTCAAAAATATACTGGCGAAATAAACCGTACATTCGTCCCTTTATCTGAAAGATAAATAGGGCCTAAATAGCGTTATTCAGATTCAATTCTAAGTAACGAATGAATAAAAAAGGTGGCATTTGCTGCCTTTTTTATTCACTTTTTTTAAATAAAAACTAACTGTGTTCTTATTAGAGCAACAACATTCGTGCATTAATCAAACAAAAATAGACTTTAAAACCGATCAATCACTATACTTTTTATTTATTATAGCAATAACTATTATTCATTAAAGAAATACAATTGTGATATTTTGGGGTAAAAACAGGCTATTTAATGAAAACATTTGTTAATATCCTTCCGTCTTTTCGCCTATAAACGTTTAAAAAACCACCTAAAACGATCAAAATCTTCATTTCACATCGGCAAGTGCATGTGAATAATGGCATCGACAGTGTATTTATTGAACGACTATTAACTTAATTCCCTACAAATCACCACACAATACACCCACAGTACATTCACAATAAAAATAACGACAATTCACCAGATGAATAAAATTATCTGGGATTTTACTAAGCAGATAAGCCTATTTAATTTTTTTCTGCTGCTTTTATTCGAAGTAAAATCGGTAAAACGTTAAAAACCTATCTAAAAATCTGTCTGGAAATTCTATGACGTTATAGTCAAACATCCAGATAAGATGATTAGTAGCACCATTATTTTCAATAATCGATATAGCCTATTATTAAAACTGTAACCTGCTTTAAAGTCAGATTAATGGCTGGAAGTATTTTTATGGCAATAAGTTAGTCATCAAATATCAATGAGGATAAATTTTCAAGAACAAGGCGCTTGATTGAGCAGTGGCTGGCTTATGGAATTGAAAGCAACGATGTTATTGGAATATTTAGTCCATTTAAAATGATCACATATTTATTGCCATTGGTATTACTCATCACAAAGTTACTGGTATTGAGATTGAAAGCAACAATATTATTGGATAGTTAGAGCATTTAAAAAGATCACTTAGTTAGTTTGATTGGTATAATACCGATGATTTTTATTCAACAATGATTAACATGACTGATTACTCTTTAAGATTTGGCGGCATTGCTCGCTTGTATGGCAACCAGGGCGCAACAATATTACAACAAGCTCACTTTTGTGTTATTGGTATTGGTGGGGTGGGTTCATGGGCAGCAGAAGCATTAGCTAGAAATGGTATTGGACAGATTACATTAATAGATCTGGATGACATTTGTATTACCAATATTAACCGCCAAATTCATGCGTTAACCGACACCGTAGGTGAAAGTAAAGTAGAGATAATGAGCGCACGTATTAAGCAAATCAATCCAGATTGCCAAGTGAACATCATAGAAGATTTTGTTACCGTTGATAACTTAACTGAATTAATGGCAGTTAAGTATGATTATGTGATTGATGCAATTGACTCCGTCGATATTAAAACGCGGTTAATTGCTCATTGTAAACGTAACAAATTGCCAATCATAACTATTGGTGGTGCGGGTGGTCAGGTCGACCCTTCAAAAATAGCGATTAGTGATTTAAGTAAAACCTATCAAGATCCACTGTTAGCTAAAGTGAAGAATCAATTAAGACGCGAATTTAACTTTCCCCGTGCGGATATGACTAAAGCAAGCAAGAGAAAGTTTTCTATTGATGCGGTATTTTCAACAGAGCAATTACGTTATCCAAATGATTTAGGCGAAGTCTGTTTAGCTAAACCCGATACCAGTGAGGGTAATAATAGTGCTATGCGATTGGATTGTAGCGGTGGCTTTGGCGCGACTACCCATGTAACAGCCACCTTTGCTTTTTTTGCCGTCGGTAGAGCTATTGATAAATTATTGAAACGTAGTAAATAATTAATTGAGAATAGCATTAATTAAGAATAACGAGGATGCTTTTTCACTTGTTGATCTGCACTCAATGCTATTGTGCTATCCCTTTAATTTTTTCTACAATGGCCAAAATACCATTTCCCCTTGAGGGACTTAAATGCTGTATCAACCCCAAGGTGTTGAAATAGCTTTCAGTATCAAATGCCTGAATTTGTTTTGCTGTTTTATCATTAAAGGCCGCAAGTACAATAACCAGTAAACCTCTAATAATTCTGGCATCACTATCCGCTTCAAAATGAAAAACATGCTGCCCATTCTTTTGGGCAACTAACCAAGCTAAACTTTCACAACCACTGATCAACGAGTGATCATTACGATCGCTTTTATCTAAACGCTTTAATTGCTTCCCTAACAGCATTATTTGCCGATGACGAGAATCCCAGCCTTTAAGCGCAGCAAACTGAGTAATAATGGTTGTAGCCGCTTCTTCATTGCTGCTGTTCACGTCATTGATGTTGGTAGTACTGTTATTAGTAATATTAGTAATAACAGTACAGGCCAATGAGGTTTCACTTTCCGGCAATAATACTTTTTTTAAACACGCGATAAAGTAGTCAATTTCTTCAAACGTATTGTAAGCCGCTAATGATAGTCTTAAGCAACCTGAAATATTTAAATATTCCATTAATGGCATCGCACAATGATGACCACTGCGAATAGCAATACCGTAGCTATCAAGTGCCGTAGCAATATCGTGATTATGGTGGCCATTTAAGGTAAAACAAATAATGGGAATATCAGGTAGTCCTTGCACAATAAATTCAACAATATTTTGTGAAGACCCTGACAAGTTTTGCAATGCTTGATAGCAATAAATCGTTAACTGCTTTTCATAATCGTGTATTTGTTTCGCGCCATGTGAACGAATAAATTCAACGGCTTCACTAAAAGCAATCACACCGGCAATATTAGGTGTGCCCGCTTCAAATTTGAAGGGTAACGCATTAAACGTGGTAGGTTTATTAAAACTAACCTGTTTAATCATCTCGCCACCACCTTGGTAAGGTGGCATAGTTTCTAGCAATGCTTGTTTACCATAGAGTACCCCTACTCCAGTTGGACCGTACATTTTATGGGCCGAGAAAGCATAGAAGTCACAATCAAGTGATTGTACGTCTATCTGAAAATGTGCCACCGCTTGTGCGCCATCAATAACGGTAATAGCCCCTACTGACTTTGCCTTTTGAATCAATTCACTTATCGGGTTTATTTTTGCAATAACATTAGACAGATGGGCACAACAAAATACTTTAGTTTTATGATTAAGGACTTTCTCAAAAGCTGAAAAATCAACACGTCCCATCTCGTCAAGCACTACGGTTTTAATCACCGCACCTGTTTGTTCAGCAATTAATTGCCAAGGCACGATATTCGCGTGATGTTCACTTAACGCGACTATTATTTCATCCCCCTGCTTTAATATTTGTCGACCAAGGCTCATGGCAATTAAGTTAATACTTTCCGTAGTCCCTTTTGTCCATATTATTTCTTTAGTACTTTTAGCGTTAATAAATCTTTTAATATTATTTCGAGCCTGTTCAAAAGCCGTCGTCGCTTTTGTGCTTAACGCATGAGATGATCTATGAACATTGGCATTAACTGTTTGATAAAAAGTGTGATGACTATCAATAACACAATGGGGTTTCTGTGTTGTTGCACCATTATCAAAATAAACTAATGGTAAAGAAGAGTCCATTTGTGAAATGGTATTAACAGGCGAAGTAATCCCTTCATTGTTAACAACTAAAGGAAACTGTTGACGAAATAGTTTAGGTTTAAAGCTTTTCATTTAGGGATTTATATTATAAAAATAAAGGCGTAATAAATTGATCACAATTATACCCTATTCTACTTAACTTATTCATAGGTAATTATTCATAATTGCTCTATAATCAATGGAAGTGAAGAGTTATAAAGGAGGGAATATGGCACTATATTCGTGGTTTAGTAGAAATAATAATAAACCTAGTAAAAAAAGTGTACGAGCTGACAATAACTTATTAAAAGCATCTGAATCTGCTAAATATATAGAAAATTATACCATGTGGCCAACGGCTAAAGTAAAACAGAATATTGAAGTTACATTACCAATGTACGACGATACTGAGAATAAGTTAGCTAAAGAACCCCATGATGCTAAATCGACCCTAGATGACCAGTTGATGTCACTCGAAGAAGCACTACTCATTAATAAATAATACCTATCCAGCTCAATGAATATTTATTTTTATCCGGTAGTTAAAAATTATCTATTCATTTTATTCTAAGCAGCAGCAAATAACATTTACGGAATATTCTGCATCAACTCTAAGTTCCTCGTTCATATAAGTAAAAAATCACCAATAAAAGATTATAAATAAAAAGTAATAAAGACTGCTATTGATAAATGGTGACATTAAAAGTCACCTTGCCGTATTTTTTTTATCCTACTATCATCACTTTCCCAACTAACCGCTTTATCCATCCAATCACTTGCCTGTTGTATCTTATTTTGTTGGTAATAAGCTAAGGCGATATTGTAATGAAAACTCGGCATTAAAAACTGCTGCGAATTATTCTGTAATAATGTTGCATATTGCTTAGGGAAGTTAAGTTCATCATATTGCAATTTAGTTCGAGCCAATAACGGCTTAAAAGCACTAAAAGTGTTTTTTTGTTTAGCAGAGTTATTCTCACAAGTTTCCGCTCTGAATAATCCCACTTCTTGCTCAAATTCTTTAGGTGTGCCTAATTGCCAATAGGGATTTTTGATTGGTTCTGCATACTTGAGATGTAAAATAAGCGTAGTATTTTTAATTTGCTCTGCCCAAGCTAACTGCTTTAACACTTTGCTTCTAATAGCGCTTCGTTCACCTTGATAGCTATTCTGTAAGACGGCAATATTTTGTGCCGATATCTGCTGCTGGCTAGTTAGACATTTACTGTGTCCTTTACCTAGTGGATATTCATCAACAAACCCTAACAGATGACTTATCTCATGCTCAACCACGTCAATGCTGTCTTTTGCATCAAAATACAGCATACCAAAATGAACATTAGCGCCGCCTTCAGGTAACATAATGGCAATATAACGAGCAGTCACTGAATCGGCAATGTTATCAAATTTAGTTTCATCACAAAGGATTGCATCTTGTGGTGCTGATGAACAAGAGAGTGTCGACAAAGGTAAATACCGTACTGGTGAAAAACAGACAAAATTATTTAATGGTTGATTTTTAAAACGCTTAACTAGTTGTTCAGCCTGAGCTAAGTGTAATAAATTAGTGGCGAATATTTGTATGCTGTTGGGACAAGTTAACCCGTTAACATCGCTTTTAATACCGCTATCAGCTACTGATGTCAGCACCTGATATTTTACAATAGCATTAAGTAATAAAGCGCCTTTTTCATCGGCTTGGAGTAACGATGAAGATTTAATCAACAATGAATTTGCTAAGGTAATATCCCCAATGCTGATGGCCACTTTTATTGATAATATCATTGCCGCTAAAGCTATATCATTATCATACTGTTGTTGGGGTAATTCCATCACCTGGAATTCAGCCAAGAGTTTTTTTGCCTCAAGGTCATCCCCTTGCTGAAAATACAATTTAGCTAGGGCGATAGATGCCTTGGGGTAGTTAAGTCTAATGGCTTGCTGATACCACAACCTAGCTTGCTCAAATTGAGAAAAAAACTTTTCGCTTACCGGCTTATTAGTCACATAAAATTCAGCTAATGAATAGGCAACTTTGCCGTTATTTCTAGCTGATTTTTTGGCTAGGTTTTGCCAATTTTCACTGCCTGGTTTTGCCTGTTGTAAGGCGTAGAGTAAAGCGGCTTCATTTTCTTGTGCTAGTGCGAAATTCAACTGGCTAGTTGTGTGTTCATTTTTTTGTATAACTTGCGATAAGAAGTCAGCTAAAAAAAATGAGCTTGTTGATAGTCCTGTTAACAGAAATATCGACAAACTCATCGTGACTAGCCATTTTTGAATCATACTATTGCGTCGTACTATTACATCAGACTAAAAGAAGGTGAGAGCTATGACGGATCTTGTGGTTTGATACTAGTCACTTTTTTAGTTCGCATTAAATCTAGCTCTAATCTAGCGTATCTATGTTCGACAAATTCGTAAACATTGGTACTTAATGATAATTTAAAGAAATTGGCTGCTGCGCCAAAATTTTTCTGGTGTTGGCTGTATTTACCTAAATAAAAATAAGCTTCACACAACCTATCGGTTAGCGCTTTATTGGAGTTAATATTCACAGTTAACTCACTAACAAACTCTCTTTGATTAATATCGCCTAGAAATAAATAAATAACCTGTTTAGCCCACGTTTTTTCATCCACAAACTCTGCTCTTTGTTTTAATTTTTGCTTTGCTAGTAGAGGATTGACTTCGTACTCGGCTAAATAAAGCCATAATAAGCGGTAAGGATCATCACTTTGTTTATAATGAAAATTGATAAAATCTTGTGCGGCTAATTCAGGTCGATCACCGTAATAAAGTGCAATACCTCGATTTAATTGAGCATACTCATGCTCAGGTAATAACTCTAAAACTGAATCAAACCTCTCATAGGCTTGGGAAAATTCTTTTAGCTGCGTTAAATGTATACCTAAAAAGTTATAAGCATCAGTTAATTTTGGCTCTAGTTGTAAAGCATGAGAAAAATCAAGACGTGCCAATGAACGTAAGCCAACACTGTCATATAATACGCCGCGATCATAATACAGTTGTGCTTTTTGCTCATCAGTAATTTTCACATGGTTAATCACCTCTGACAAACGTGCTATAGCAATTTCGCTTTTAAAATTTATAGGCAAAGGCTCAGCAATAACTAATTGACTTAATGCTGGAGAGCTATCGCCAAAATTAGATTTATTAGGTGAGACACAGCCCTGTGTAAATAAAGTAATACTAAAGAGAATGGCCAGCATTAATGGTTTATAAAGTAATTTCACTAAAACGCCTTAAAAAATATTCGTTTAAAAATTCGTATATTTTTGATTGTACGTGATTTATAGCAAAAAAGGAGCCGTGAGGCTCCTTTTTTATCAGACTAAATTGTAAATTATTTAGTCACTAGTCGTAAAGACTATTACTCAGCTGCTGGAGTGGCTACAACTGGCTTTTCAATCGCTTCTTTAATACTTAAACGTACACGGCCTTGACGGTCAACTTCGAGTACTTTAACTTTCACATCTTGACCTTCTTTAAGCACATCACTTACGTTGTTAACGCGCTCTTCAGAGATTTGTGAAATATGTACCAAACCATCTTTACCTGGTAATACGTTAACAAACGCACCAAAATCAACGATACGAACAACTTTACCGGTGTAAAGCGTACCGACTTCAATTTCAGCCGTTAATGCTTTAATACGATTAATCGCATCTTCTGCTTGCTCGCTAGATGTTGCAGCAATTTTAACTGTACCATCGTCATCAATTTCAATCGTAGTACCTGTTTCTTCAGTCAGTTGACGAATAGTTGCGCCACCTTTACCGATAATGTCACGAATTTTATCTTGGCTAACTTTAAGCGTATGAATGCGTGGTGCAAATTCAGAAATTTCTTCTCTGTGGCCAGCAATCGCTTCATCCATTACAGATAAAATATGAGTACGAGCTGCTTTTGCTTGGTTTAACGCAATTTGCATGATCTCTTGCGTGATACCTTCAATTTTGATATCCATTTGTAGCGCAGTAATACCACCAGTAGTACCGGCAACTTTAAAGTCCATGTCACCTAAGTGATCTTCATCGCCTAAGATATCAGAAAGAACAACGAATTTTTCGCCTTCTTTAACAAGACCCATGGCAATACCTGCAACAGACGCTTTAATTGGTACACCAGCATCCATAAGTGCAAGTGAAGTACCACAAACAGAAGCCATTGAAGATGAACCGTTAGATTCAGTAATTTCAGAAACAACACGTACAGCGTACGGGAATTCTTCAATCGTTGGCATAACAGCCAACATACCGCGTTTTGCTAAACGGCCATGACCAATTTCACGACGCTTAGGTGAACCAACAAAGCCAGTTTCACCAACACAGTATGGAGGGAAGTTGTAATGAAGCATAAATGCATCAGTTTTCTCACCTAAAATACTGTCAATACGTTGTGCATCGCGTTGAGTACCAAGCGTAGCAGTTACTAATGCTTGAGTTTCACCACGGGTAAATACCGCAGAGCCATGAGTTCTTGGTAATACACCTGTCATTACGTCTAAAGCACGAATTGACTCTGGATCGCGACCATCAATACGAGGGTTGCCATCAGTAATACGACCACGTACCACTGTTTTCTCTAAATCATGGAACAAATCTTTAGCATCTTGAACGTCAAGATCAGCATCTTGAGCTAATAATGTTTCAATTACTGAGTTACGAATTTCTCTAATTTTTTCATAACGAACTGCTTTTTCTGTAATTTGGTAAGCTTCATTTACTTGGCTTTCAGAAAGCTCAGCAATTTTAGCAAGCAATTCAGAATTTTTAGCTGGAGCAGCCCAATTCCATGAAGGCGTATTAACTTCTGCTTTGAATTCTTTAATTGCTGAAACAGCTACTTGCATTTGCTCGTGGCCATAAACTACAGCGCCAAGCATTACTTCTTCAGATAATACATCCGCTTCTGATTCAACCATTAACACAGCAGAATCTGTACCTGAAACAACTAAGTCTAATTGACTTGCTGGTAATTCAGATTGAAGTGGGTTAAGAATGTATTGACCATCAGTATAACCAACACGTGCAGCGCCAACTGGACCACTAAATGGAACACCAGCAATAGCAAGTGCTGCAGAAGCACCAATTAATGAAATAATATCAGGGGCAATTTCTGGGTTAACTGAAACAACCGTGATAATTACTTGTACTTCGTTAGTGAAACCTTCAGGAAACAATGGACGAAGTGGACGGTCAATTAAACGTGCAATAAGTGTTTCTTCTTCTGAAGGACGACCTTCACGTTTGAAGAAACTACCTGGGATTTTACCCGCTGCGTATGTACGCTCTTGATAGTTAATTGTTAATGGGAAAAAATCTTGACCAGGTTTAGCTTCTTTTTTTGCAACAACAGAGACAAGTACACAAGTATCGTCCATGCTAGCCATAACAGCAGCAGTTGCTTGACGGGCGATGTTGCCCGTTTCAAGCGTTACGGTATGTTTACCGAATTGAAATTTCTTAGTTACTGGATTAAACATTTACTATGTTTCCTTAAATATTTTACTTAATTATATTAATCAATCTGTACAATTATTTATTCACTCAGATAGCGTTTATCGACGCTTGAGTGGAACAAAAAATTATACAGTTTGATTGATTATTTGCGCACTTAACACGACCGACGTTGAATGACGATATTATTAAGCAGGCGTATTATACTACCCTGAGCACTATTTGCTACCTAGAATGGGAGTTACTGTGGCTTTAGTACAAAAAAGATCAATTTATTGTCGTAATAAATATTCCATCTTAGTTAATACAAATGGGGTTAACTTTCGAAAATTAAAGGGTAGAAAAGCAAAAAGGAGCCAATGGCTCCTTTTTTCATATCATTTGAGTAAACAAATGATTAACGACGTAGACCTAACTTACCAATTAAAGCAGTATAACGTTCAACGTTTTTACCGTTCAAGTAGTCAAGCAATTTACGACGCTGGGCAACCATGCGTAATAAACCACGACGTGAATGATGATCATGGATGTGCTCTTTGAAGTGACCTTGTAGATGGTTGATTTGTATAGTTAACAAAGCAACTTGTACTTCTGGTGAACCAGTATCACCTTCTTTTTGAGCGTATTCTGCAACGATTGCTGCTTTTTCTGTAGCATTTAAAGACATAATAAATCCTTAGTGTGTAAACTCAACTAGTTGATTTAACATCAGTTTGAGTTACGAAAATTCTACCTGTGCCAAACACTAATTCAGCTAGGGTAACGAAAGAGCGCGTATTCTATCAGGGCGTAGCTAAAATGCAACTAAAAAGCGGCGTACTTATTAGAAATATTAAGTACTAAGCAACCACAATACGTTTCGGCGCTAATTGCCCATCATCATTAATGAAGCCAACACCAATAAACTCAGCGTTTTCATCATCTTCGTCTTCGCCAATATACACTTGAAGATTACCTTCTTCAGGTGCTTTATAGGCTCGTACTGGGTTACCATGGCGTAAAAAACTAGCTGATATATCATCAACATAAACCACTGGCATACCATTTACAGCACTTTGCATTGGCAATAGCAAAGGATCGAGTAACTCAGATGGGGCAATCCCTTCTTCGTTGGCTTGCTCTAATAGCGTTTCTAACTGAGGTAACGTGACCATTTTATCAATAGGATAACTGCCTACGGCTAAGCGTCTCAAATCAGCTACGTGTGCACCGCAACCTAATAGTTCACCTAAGTCATCGACGATAGTACGAATGTAAGTGCCTTTAGATACATGAATATGTAGCTCAACTTTATCATGCTCAAAGCGGAGTAACTCTAAAGAAAAAACAGTGATATCACGCGCTTCTCGCGGAACCTCAATACCTTCTCTGGCATATTTATATAAAGGCTGACCTTTATGTTTAAGTGCTGAGTACATAGACGGAACTTGCTTGGTCGTGCCACGAAAGGTATCTAATGCGTCAGCTAATTGTTCATCTGACACGTTAACTCCTTTCTCACTTACCACTTCACCGCCGGCATCACTTGTCGTAGTGCGAATGCCTAGCTTAGCGGTAACTTGATAGGTTTTATCGGTATCAAGTAGGTACTGCGAAAATTTAGTTCCTTCACCCAAACAAATAGGTAACATACCGGTTGCCAAGGGATCTAATGCGCCGGTATGCCCTGCTTTTTGAGCAAAATAAATCCGTTTTACCGTTTGTAAGGCATGATTTGATGATAATCCATGAGGCTTATCTAGTAACAGAACACCATTGACCTGGCGACCTTTTCTACGTTTAGCCATTTATGACTCACCCTGCTCACTATCAACATCTGTTTCATCGTCTACTTGTGTATCGCCACTTTTATCACTGGCAACCGCTTGATCAACTAAGGCACTCATACGAACACCTTCGCTCATTGAACTATCATAAACAAAGCGTAAATGCGGCATAATACGCGCGCGTAAACGTTTGCCTAATAATGAACGAATGTAACCTTCGGCATCAGCTAAGACTTCAAGCGACGCTTTAATATCTTCAGCGTTGTCATTAAAAAAAGTGACAAATACTTTTGCATAAGCTAAATCGCGAGTTACTTCCACAGCAGATACGGTTGTCATACTCAAACGCGGATCTTTAATTTCGCGCATCAAAATAATCGCGATTTCTTTTTGGATTTGCTGACCTACACGATCAGTACGGGCATATTCTCTAGCCATAATTTTTCTCTTGTTACGTATTATCTATTAACAAAAAAGGGACATCAGTCCCTTTTATATAATTATAGTAAACATTCTACTAATTCTACTATCTGTTGCTTCAAAGCTAGTGGGTTCAAATACAAGGCGGGAGCACGGAGTTGACGCTAGTCAACGAGTACTTCCAACGCAGTAGTTGAGCCTACTAACAATGAAATAATAGTTATAATGTTCGTTTAATCTCTACTGTCTCGAAAACTTCGATCTGATCACCAACGCGTACATCGTTGTAGTTCTTAACACCGATACCACATTCAATACCGTTACGAACATCTTGTACATCGTCTTTAAAGCGACGTAATGATTCAAGTTCACCTTCGTAAATAACCACGTTTTCACGTAATACACGAATTGGTGCTGAACGCTTGATAACACCTTCAGTAACCATACAACCAGCAATTGCGCCAATTTTAGGTGATTTGAATACATCGCGAACTTGAGCAAGACCAATGATCTCTTGCTTAAATTCTGGTGCTAACATACCGCTCATCGCTTGTTTTACTTCATCGATTAGCGCGTAGATAACACTGTAGTAACGTAAGTCAATGTTTTCTGATTCTATTACTTTACGAGCAGAAGAATCTGCACGAACGTTAAAGCCAACAACGATGGCATTAGACGCGGCAGCTAAGGTTGCATCAGTTTCAGTGATTGCCCCTACACCTGAACCAATGATTTTAACTTTAACTTCATCAGTTGATAATTTAAGTAGTGAATCACTGATTGCTTCAAGTGAACCTTGAACATCTGACTTAATGACAACATTGACTTCTGAAATATCACCTTCGGCCATACTAGCAAACATATTTTCAAGTTTAGCTTTTTGTTGACGAGCAAGTTTCACATCGCGGAACTTACCTTGACGATATAAAGCAACTTCACGTGCTTTCTTCTCGTCTTTAACAACAGTGGCTTCATCACCGGCTTGTGGAACACCACTTAAGCCAAGAATCTCTACTGGAATTGAAGGTCCTGCTGATTGAATCGTTTTACCGTTTTCATCACGCATTGCTCGAACACGACCGTACTCTAAACCACAAAGTACAATATCACCTTGCTTTAAAGTACCTTCTTGAACAAGTACGGTAGCCACTGGGCCACGACCTTTATCTAATTTAGACTCAACAACAACACCATTTGCCATTTTATCAACAACAGCAGTTAGCTCTAATACTTCAGACTGTAGCAATATAGAATCAAGTAGTTCGTCAATGCCTAAGCCAGTTTTAGCTGACACGTGACAGAATTGAACTTCACCGCCCCACTCTTCTGAAAGCACATCATGTTGTGATAATTCACTTTTAACACGGTCTGGATCAGCACCTTCTTTATCCATCTTGTTTACAGCGATGATAATAGGAGCTTCAGACGCTTTCGCATGCTGAATTGCTTCAATTGTTTGTGGCATTACACCATCATCAGCAGCAACAACAATGATAACGATATCAGTTGCTTTTGCACCACGTGAACGCATAGCGGTAAAGGCAGCATGGCCCGGAGTATCTAAGAAAGTGATCATACCATGACCCGTTTCTACATGATAAGCACCGATATGCTGAGTAATACCACCCGCTTCGCCGTCTGCTACTTTCGCTTCACGAATGTGGTCAAGTAGTGATGTTTTACCATGATCAACGTGACCCATGATAGTTACAACGGGTGCACGAGTAATCTCTTCACCTGTGTGGCTACGATCGGCAAGTACTGCTACTTCTAACGCATTTTCTTTAACTAAAACTACGTCAAAGCCCATTTCTTCAGCAACAAGCGCTGCAGTTTCTTGGTCAATAACTTGGTTAATGGTTGCCATTGCACCCATTTTAAACATAGCTTTAACAACTTCAGCGCCTTTCTTAGCCATTTTATTAGCTAATTCTGCAACTGAAATCGTTTCACCGATACGAATATCATTTAGTTTAGTTTCAACAGGCTTAGTAAAACCATGTTTTAAACTTTGTGGTGCAGATAAAGTTTGCTTACGTCCGCCACGAGCATTACGTCCGCCACGAGCATTTTTGTCCGCTGCCGCTTTTTTCTTCTTACGACGACGGCCTGCGCCTTCATCAGCCGCATCAACTTTATCTTCAGCTTCTTGTGCGTATTTAGAAGACGTTACATGAACAACTTCTTTTTCTTTCGCTTTACGCTCTTCTTCTTGTTCTTTCCAGCGCGATTCATTTTCTTCCGCTAATTTTCTAGCCGCGTCAGCAGCTTCTTTAGCTTCTGCTTCAATTTTAGCGGCTACTTCTTGCTCTTGTGCTAAGCGAAGACGTTTAGCTTCTTCCGTTTCTTCCACTTTAACAACAGGTGCTTTGTCAGGGTTTTTCGCTTTATCAGCGGCAACTTGCTTGGCTTTTTCTGCTGCTTCAATTTTAGCGGCGGCTTTACGTTCAACTTCAACTTCAGCTTTTGCTACGGCTACTGCTTTAGCATTTTCAGCTTCTTTCGCTGCTGCTTCGGCTTTAACTAGCGCTAATGCATCTGCTTTTGCTGTTGCTTCAACTTCAGCTTGTTCTGCTGCTTCTGCGATTTGTTTTTCTTCTAACTCGCTACGCTTGACGTAAGTACGTTTTTTACGTACTTCAACATTAACCGATTTACTTTTGCTGCCGTGTCCCATCGTCAATGTTGACTTAGTTTTACGGTTTAGCGTCAATTTACTCGGTTTTGCGGCTGTGTTATCGCCATGCTGTTTTTTCAAATATCCTAACAACGCTTCTTTTTCGTCTTGCGAAATAGCATCAGTTGCCGATTTATTCACGCCTGAGTCAGCCAATTGGCTCACTAAACGCTCCACCGGTGTACCTATTTCGTTGGCAAGCTCTGCTACAGTTATATCTGCCATTTACACTATTCTCCCGGTGTTAATTATTCTTCGTTAAACCAACAAATGTTACGTGCAGCCATAATTAGCTCGCCCGCTTTGGTTTCAGTTAATTCTTCAATATCGCTAATTTCATCAATGCCTTGTTCAGCTAAGTCTTCTAGTGTTCTCACACCACGACTTGCTAAAACGAAAGCTAAATGACGCTCTAAACCGTCAAGCGCTAATAAATCAGCAGCGGGCTCTGCACCCTCAAGCGTTTCTTCACTAGCAAGTGCTTGTGTTGTTAACGCTTCTTTAGCTCGTTCTCTTAGCTCTTCAACAATTTCTTCAGTTAGGCCATCAATTTTAAGCATTTCATCTGCTGGTACATACGCTATTTCTTCTAATGAAGTGAAACCTTCATCAGACAGTAATGTAGCGAAGTCTTCATCAAGATCTAGCTTTTCGATAAATAGGTTTAGTACTTTATCATTCTCTGCTTGATGCTTTTCTTTCATGTCAGCAACAGTCATTACATTTAGTTCCCAGCCAGTTAACTGGCTTGCTAAACGAATGTTTTGACCACTACGACCAATGGCCATAGCTAAGTTACCTTCTTCAACAGCAATATCCATCGTGCCTTTGTCTTCATCAACAATAATTGAAGCAACTTCTGCAGGGGACATCGCATTAATAACATATTGAGCTACGTTGTCGTCATATAACACGATATCAACACGCTCACCACCTAATTCACCCGAAACGGCTTGCACACGTGAACCACGCATACCAACACAAGCACCAACAGGATCAATACGTTTATCATTACTTTTAACTGAAATTTTAGCGCGTGAACCAGGATCGCGTGCTGCGCCTTTAATCTCTAGCATTTCTTCACCAATTTCTGGCACTTCAACACGAAATAGTTCAATTAGCATTTCAGGCTTAGTACGGCTTACTAGTAATTGTGCGCCGCGAGCTTCAGGTTTTATATCATATAATAAACCGCGTACTCTATCACCAGGACGAAATGTTTCGCGTGGTAACATGTCATCACGATAAATAATCGCTTCTGCATTATTACCTAAATCTAGAATAATGCTTTCGCGACTAGATTTTTTCACTACACCGGTAACTAATTCACCGATTTGGTCTTGGTATGCATCAACAACTAAAGCACGCTCAGCTTCACGAATCTTCTGTACAATGACTTGCTTAGCTGTTTGCGTAGTAACACGGTCAAAGGTAACTGATTCAATCTGATCTTCAGAATAATCACCGACATTTAATTCAGGGTTCTCATATTGAGCCGCCGCCAAACTAATTTCAGCATAAGGATTTTCCATAGGCTCATCGCTCTCTGCAACGATTAACCAACGACGAAACGTCTCAAATTCACCGGTAATACGGTCAATACAAACGCGAACTATAATATCGCCATCATATTTTTTCTTGGTCGCTGTTTCTAAAGCAGTTTCCATTGCTTCAAAAATACTTTCACGTGGTAATGCCTTTTCATTTGATACAGCATCAACAACCAGTAATATCTCTTTACTCATGTTTCTTTAGCCTTAATTTTTAAGGTAACTATTTATCTTCTTGAAGTAGCAATCGATTTAACCATCAAAATTACAGTTTGATTTGAGTCAATTCTGCAGTTTTTTTGTAAATTCAATGATACAACTAAAAGCTAAATAGCTACTGCTATTAAACTTAAATATATTTTTTACTTAAATTCTGTTCTAAAGTTTTGCGACAAGGTTTGCTTTGTCTACATTATTGATAACAAGTTCGTAATCTATGCTATCTACAGTTACTATTAATGTGTCATTTTCTATGGCAACTAAAGTGCCTTTAAATTTTCGACGACCATTTAATGGCATCGATAACTTAACATTGACAATTTCACCAACCACCGCTTGAAAATGCGCTAATTCAAATAATGGTTTATCAACGCCTGGTGATGAAACTTCTAAATTATATTCACTACTTATTGGATCTTCTACATCTAAAATAGCGCCAACTTGACGACTTACTTCTGCGCAATCATCGACATTGATACCATTTTCATGGTCAATAAACAAACGTAAAACTGAATTATTACCCGCACTAATAAATTCAACACCGAGTAATTCTTTGCCTGTTTCGGCCACAGCGGGACGAAGCATGTCAGTTAATTTTTGTTCAAATTTAGCCAATCGTTTTCTCCTGTTAGGATGAAGAAAGAGCTAAAAGTTAGTTAACTATTTCTTTTTAAATAAAATTTTAGGTACAAAAAAAGGGCTTATAGCCCAGCGATTTTTTGCTGTATATTTTGTTTACTGTGGTTTTTAATCTAACACCATAAACAAAAAAACCCCGTAACCGGGGCCTAACTCACTGACCCCATACTCGTAGTATCACCGTTTAGGTTTACTATCAGTATTTGCAACAAAAATAGAGCTACCCGCTTAAGCAGATAAATCCTCAGTGACATCTTGCTACATGCTCCATTTGCCTATAGGCGTGAATCGAGCACCGCGAATTATATAGCGACAAAGGTATAAGCGCAAGCTTGAATAGAGAATATAGTAAAAGAATGAGTTAATAGTGTGGTTTTAAATGCTAGAATTAATGGCAAAAATTAACTTGTGCTTTACAATCAGTTAATATAGCTTGAATAATGGTGTTATAAACAATTGAATCACTGCAGCATTAATTCAATTTATGTGATAAATCTTTTGCGGAGCAATTTAATTCAACATGTATACATTTCCCCAATTATTATTAAGAAATGCAACATTAGCACTGATATTCATTATATCTATTAGTACGGTTTCTTTATTAATGCTTTCTTCATTACTTGAAGATAAAGCTACGCAACACAGCCAAGTTATTGGTTTATTAACTAAGCAACTATTAACAACCGATGATGAGCTAGTCGCTGCTCAAAGTATTGCGATAACACTTCAACAAGCCACCACTTACAACACTTTAATGATCACTAATCAAGCAGGTGAAAATTTATTTTCCTATAAAAGTACTGATACGGGCTTCACTTTATCTTTTATCTCACCAAAGCCTAAAAAAAAGGTAGCCGAACAGTTAGGATTAAGTGTCGAATATCAGCTTGATTTTTCAGGTGAACATACGCTAGTCGTTAGCTTTATTTTATGTGCTCTTATGTTCTCATTTTTGCTAGTGATTTTTGCTGCAAAAATGAGTGCTAAAAGACATAAAACAGTATTTAAAATAATTAGCCAACAAATAAAAAATGACCTTGGTTTAATTAATCACACCAATAGTTCTAATACAGAAACGTTATCTTCTAACAACGACATATTAGATATACCCGAACTTAAAAAAGGCATTAGCGACATAAAATTGTTGATAACAAAACAGCTAGAAAATACGCTTAATTTAGAGAAAGAAGCCTATATAGATCATTTAACCAAAATTGATAACCGTAATCGTTTTGTGCAATTTTATGAAAACCAAATAGTCCAGGAAAGTCCGGTAAAATTTGGTGTACTCATTATAACCCGTTGTTCTGAGTTACAAACTATCAATCAGATCCATGGTTACAAAGAAGGCGATAATTACATATCCCATGTTGCTAAACTTATCCAACAATCGCTTTCAGTGTATTCAGACGGTACTGTATTTAGATTAAACAGTTCGGACTTCGCCTGTATTTTACCTAATATCACGTTAAAAGAAGCGGAAAAATTCACCAAAGAATTAACCATTTTATTCAATGAGTATCAGCAAACATCCGATTTAGATTCTGTCGCCTATTCAGGTTTAGTCTACTTTGATAAATCTAAACCATTAGGTGAATTACTCGCTTTAGCTGATACCGGCGTGAGTGTTGCCCAAACTCAAAATTCTAATGCTTGGTATTCACAAAAAGACAGTGATATATTCCAACAAAACAGCGCTAATTACGGCAACCAAAATTGGCGACAAGAAATCGATAGTGTGATCGAAAATCAGCGTATTACTTTATTACTTCAACCGATTCACCCTACGGGCAGAAATAGTAAGGTTTATGGTGAAATATTAGCGCGTTTTCTTAATTCAAATAATGAAATGTTGCCGACGGCGTCGTTTATCGCAATGGCTGAAAAACTAGATAAAATTGTTGCTATTGACCGGCTGATTATCGATACATCAATTAACGAAATTATTAACAAAAATATGTTTGAACATAGCTTTGGTATCAATATTAGCGCACGAAGTATTAGCGATGAACACTTTATGATTTGGCTAGAACGTAAACTGTTACGTGAACCCAAAGTTGCGACACGATTAGTTTTTGAAATAACTGAGTATGGTTTACAACAGAATATTAAAACCAGTAAACGTTTAATTGATATGTTACACCGTGTAGGTTCACGAATAACAGTTGAGCGTTTTGGCGTTGGTTTAACCTCATTTAAATTTTTTAGAGATTTAACGCCTGATTATATAAAAATGGATAGCTCTTACACTCGAGATATTGACGATGATAAAAACAATCAATATTTCTTACGCCTGATGGTAGATTTAGCCCATAGATTAAGTATCAATGTATTGGCTGAGAGTGTTGAAAGCCAAGAAGAAAAACATACTTTAGAAGGATTATTTATTGATGGTTGCCAAGGATTTTATATTGGTAAACCCGAACCGTTATAGCGAATTTATAGACGGTAAAACTTGAACTTGGATTTATACCTATAATACGCTCTGGCGCCCTAAAAATGATACCTTGAAGTAGCTTGATTATAATGTTCTTATTTTTTAGCAAAATAGATAAATATACCCCTACTTATACTAGTGTTGTTATATGTAAGAAAAAAAAGGATAATACAGCCAGCTCCTTAATAATTAACCTCCTGACATATAACGCAAATGACTGATTACGCTCTACTGCTTATTGGCACTGTACTGGTGAACAACTTTGTACTGGTGCAATTCCTCGGCTTATGCCCTTTTATGGGGGTATCTTCACGTACCGAAACAGCCATCGGCATGTCATTTGCTACGACCTTTGTAATGACCTTAGCGTCTTTATTAAGTTATCTAGTGACCACCTATATATTAGTGCCGTTTAACCTTGAATACTTAACCACGATGAGTTTTATTTTAGTCATCGCTGTTGTAGTACAATTCACCGAAATGGTGGTTCATAAAACCAGTAGTAGCCTTTATCGTTTATTAGGTATTTTTCTCCCCTTGATCACCACAAACTGTGCCGTACTTGGTGTTGCTTTATTAAATCTTAGATTACAGCATAATTTCTTTGAATCAATTATTTATGGATTTGGCGCTGCCGCTGGCTTTTCTTTGGTGCTCATTATGTTTTCAGCCATGAGAGAAAAATTAGCTAATGCCGATGTACCCACTCCTTTTAAGGGAGCGGCTATTGCAATGGTCACAGCGGGCTTAATGTCTTTAGCCTTCATGGGCTTTGCCGGCCTGGTTAAAATTTAAGACAGATGAATATAATCATGAATATTTTAATTGCTATACTCGTCATAGGCGTTATTTCTGCCTTATTTGGTGCTTTGCTTGGCTATGCTTCAGTACGTTTTCATGTTGAAAGTGATCCTATTGTTGAGCAGCTTGATGCGTTACTTCCACAAACACAATGTGGCCAATGTGGTTACCCTGGTTGTAAACCTTATGCAGAAGCCGTTGCCAATGGTGAAGCCATTAATAAATGTGCACCCGGCGGAGAAGACACCATTAAAAAAATTGCTGACTTGCTTGGTGTTGATGTTCAGCCTGTAGATGAAAATCATGAACAAGACGATTCATCAAAAAGTAATAGGCCTAAAGTCGCTTTTATTATTGAAGAAGACTGTATTGGTTGTACTAAATGCATCCAAGCTTGTCCTGTTGATGCCATATTGGGTGCCGCTAAACAAATGCACACGATACTCATTGATGAGTGCACGGGTTGTGACTTATGTGTGGCTCCTTGTCCTGTTGATTGTATTGAAATGCGCCCAATCCCTGACACCATTCAGAATTGGCAGTGGGATTTGAATAAAATTGCTGTGCAGCAAGTAGACTAGGAAAGTATATCCCCTTATGGAATCTATTATAGATCGTATCACCCAAGGTAAATTCTGGCATTTTCATGGCGGTATTCATCCACCTGAGCAAAAGACAATAACCTCAGATAAACCCATTAAACATCTGCCATTGCCTGAACAGTTGATTTTACCCCTGCAACAGCATATTGGCCGTCAGGGTGATTTAATTGTTAACGTTGGTGACAAAGTGCTTAAAGGTCAGGCGCTCACTCAAAGTTCCAACCCTATGGCTGTACCTGTGCATGCGCCAACCAGTGGAACGATTAGTGCTATTAAAACATCTGTGATTGCTCACCCGTCTGGCTTAAGTGAATTATGTTTATTTATTGATGTTGACGGCGAAGATACTTGGAAAACACGAGAGATTTGTCAAGATTTCACCAAACTAAGTCAGCTAGAGATTATTAGTAAAATTGCCGATGCAGGTATTGCCGGTATGGGCGGCGCTGGTTTCCCTACTCATATCAAAGTTAATGCAAAGCCAAATATCGAATTTCTAATAATTAATGCGGCAGAATGTGAACCCTACATTACTGCTGATGACTTATTAATGTGTGAACAAAGTGAAGCCATTGTTGATGGGATAAAAATACTTGAACAATTACTTAGCCCTACTGCTATTTTAATCGGTATTGAAGATAATAAGCCACAAGCAATAAAGGCATTACAACAAGCAACCCAATACAGTGAAAAAATTAAAGTCTGTGTGCTACCTACTAAATATCCCACGGGTGGAGAACGGCAATTAATAAAGATTTTAACAGGTAAAGAGGTTAACAGCGGTACCTTACCTGTTAACTCAGGTATTGTGGTACAAAACGTCGCCACTTGTTTTGCCATCAGTGATGCTGTCATCAATGACATTCCTCTTATTCGCCGTGTAGTCACCTTAACGGGTAAAGCGTTATCAAGACCTCAAAATGTCTGGGCTTTATTAGGTACAAAGGTAAGTTATTTACTTGAACAAACAGGTTTTGTTAGTGAAGTTATCCAGGCGAAGTCCGCCCCAAACTCACCATTGCAAAATCCCCCAGTGATTATGGGTGGCCCATTAATGGGTTTTAGCATTTTAAATGAACAAGTGCCTATTGTTAAAACAAGTAACTGTATTTTAGCGCCAAGTAAAATTGAAATGCCCAGCGCTTTTGACAATTACTCTAATGAGGTTGAGTGTATTCGCTGTGGTCAATGTGCTGATGTATGTCCCAGTCAATTGTTACCTCAAGAATTACAATGGAGCGCAAAAGCAAAAGATCATCAACAGTTAATGGAACTTAATTTATTTGATTGTATAGATTGTGGTGCTTGTGCTTATGTGTGCCCGAGTCAAATTCCTTTAGTACAATATTATCGCGTTGCCAAAGCTGAAATACGCCAACAGCAGCAGCTTGATATAAAATCAGAAAAAGCGAAAGCACGTTTTGAAGCAAGAAAACTTCGCTTAGAGCAAGAAAAAATAGCACGACAAGAAAAACATGAAAAAGCCGCTGCAGCTCGCAAAGCAGCAATGAATAAAAAATCAGCTGATGGTGCGTCCCCAGGCTCTGCTGTTGCAGCAGCCCTTGCTCGAGTCAAAGCAAAGAAAGCGGCGGAAAGCAATAATACTGTATTGCCAGTTGCCAGCAGCGAAACACAAAGTGGCGACGAACAAACTGAAATTTCACCCGTTCAAGCCGCTATTGCAAGAGCCAAAGCTAAAAAACTTGCTAAAGCAAACAGTACCCAGGCTCCTGTAGCAACTAACGAAACGCAGACTGACGACGAACAAACTGAAATGTCACCTGTTCAAGCCGCTATCGCAAGAGCGAAAGCTAAAAGACTTGCTAAAGCGAACAGTGCTCAGGCCCCTGTAGCAACTAACGAACAGTTAGTACAAAAGGTGCCCGTTGCTAATGAGGTAAAAGCAGAACAAGACGGTAATAAAAAACAAATAGAGGATAACGAAACTAAAGATAACGTTATTGATGATAAAAAAGTTCGAATTGCTGCAGCCGTTGCTAAGGCAAAAGCAAAAGCGAAGAAAGCCCAAGAAAATAAATCGACTACAGAACAAAATGAAATTTCAGTAGAAATAAAACAAGATACGACAAGTGAAAAAGAAAAAAACACAATAACTGAAGCTGAAGAAAAAAAAGCTCGGATAGCATCGGCTGTTGCTAAGGCTAAAGCAAAAGCTGAACTAAAAAGAATGGATAAAGCTCAACAAGCATCTAACTCTAATAATGAAGAATCGACATAATTATGGCATTTTGGATAGCAAGCTCACCTCATAATCACAGTCAAGCAGACACCTCTGTTTTGATGCGTTTAGTTATTTATGCGGTTTTACCTGGAATTTTTGCTCAGTGGTACTTTTTTGGCTGGGGGAATATTATCCATATTTTACTCGCAGTGAGCACGGCACTGTTTTGTGAATTTATCGTCTTATCATTACGTAATAAAAAAAATATCCGCAAACAACTTTTTGATGGCAGTTCCATATTAACAGCGGTATTACTTGGTATTTGTTTACCTGCTATCGCTCCATGGTGGATATCAATCATTGGCGCTGTATTTGCTATCGTAGTCGTTAAACAACTTTATGGTGGCTTGGGACATAATCCATTCAATCCTGCTATGGCCGCCTATGTAATGCTGTTGATCTCATTTCCTGTACAAATGACTTCATGGCAACCTCCATTAGCGTTAATGACTATCGACTTGGACTTCGCTAACACCTTAAGCGTTATTTTTACCGATTTTACTAAAGAAGGTTATTCAGTCGTACAACTGCGAACCAATGTTGACGGTTTTACTATGGCAACACCATTAGATACGGTAAAAACAGACATTGGTTTAGGGCTTACTGTATTTGAGAGTATGGAAAAAAGTATTTTTGGTGAAAACTTCGCTGTAGGTTGGGAGTGGATAAATTTCGCTTTTCTTATAGGTGGTTTAGTATTGATTGCTAAAAAAGCCATTGCTTGGCAAACGCCCTTGAGCTTTTTATTAAGCCTATTTGTTTGCTCATTTATCGCTTATAGCATCAGCCCTGACAGTAGCGCATCGACTATGTTTCACTGGCTAACTGGCGGTTGCATGTTAGGTGCTTTCTTTATTTTAACTGATCCTGTCACCGGTGCTACCAGTAATAAAGGTAGATTTATCATTGGTGCTTTAGCCGGCTTGCTCGTATATTTGATCAGAACCTTTGGCGGTTACCCTGATGGTATCGCTTTTGCCGTTTTATTATGTAATATGTCAGCTCCGCTAATTGATCAATACACTCGGCCGCGTACTTACGGTCATCAAACAAAGGATAAAGAAGGGGAGGCTAAATAATGACGACACAGTCCCCAAAAGATAGCTCGAAATTTCGCTTGCCCATACAAAAAAACAGTCAAATACTGGCTATATTTGCCATCGTTTGTACTGCTATTGTCGGCTTAGTTAATGAACTAACGAAAGACGAAATAAAAGCACAAGAGCAGTTACAATTACTAAATACGTTACACAGTATTATTGAACCAAGTCGATATAATAATGATATTACTCAAGATTGTGTCAGTTTAAGTTCTGCGCTATTGGGCAACTCAACAAACGATAAAAAAATACAAACGGCTTACATTGCTCGACAAGATAATCAAGCAATCGCTATTGCCATGACAAGCACGGCACCTGATGGTTATAACGGCAATATAGAACTAATTATTGCTGTAAACATGGATGGCAGTGTCAGTGGTGTTCGCGTGTTAAAGCATCAAGAAACGCCTGGTTTAGGTGATAAAGTTGAATTAAGAAAAAGTAATTGGATCAATACATTTACTGGCAAAAAGTTATTATCCGAAAAAGATACCCGCTGGGCTGTCACTAAAGACAATGGCATATTTGATCAATTTACTGGGGCTACTATCACGCCACGCGCCGTTGTTAAAGCGGTGAGAAAAACACTACTTTATTTTAAAGACAACAAAAACTCTCTGTTATTGCGACCTAATGTTTGTCTTAATGATAACGAAATAGCTCAAACGGCTAGCGAGGTAAACAATGAGCACTGAAACAGATCCAACTGATACAGTAGAGCCTGATCAAGCGACACTTGCCTTAGCTAAAAAAGCGCGCAAAGCAGAATATATAGAATTAGCAAAACAAGGGTTATGGAAAAACAACCCAGGTTTAGTACAATTATTAGGACTTTGCCCGTTACTGGCGGTAACCGCTTCAGTCACTAATGCATTAGGTTTAGGGCTTGCCACCTTGTTTGTACTAGTGTGCTCAAATACGACGGTATCGGCTGTTCGCCATTGGGTCCCTAAAGAAATTCGTATCCCTATTTTTGTTTTGATTATCGCCGCTTTCGTTACTTGCGTCCAACTATTAATGAATGCTTATACTTATAGTATCTACCAGTCACTGGGGATATTTTTACCTTTAATCGTTACCAACTGCGCAATTATTGGTCGTGCTGAAGCCTATGCCTCTAAGAACCCAGTAAAACAGGCTAGTTTTGATGGTTTAATGATGGGGATAGGTTTTGCTTTAGTACTGATCGTACTCGGTGCTATACGCGAAATTTTAGGGCAAGGTACAATCTTTGATGGCGCGCATTTATTATTAGGCGATTGGGCGACCGTTTTACGCATTGAAGTTATTCACTTAGACAGTCAATTTTTACTAGCGATTTTACCACCCGGTGCATTTATTGCTATGGGCTTTATCATTGCACTTAAAAATGCCATTGACGCATATATTAAAAAGCGTCAGCCCAAAGAATCAGACAAAGCTATCGAACGCGTTAGAGTAAACTTTGAATCATAGAAATCAAGCAGCGAGTTAACAATAATTCGCGGCGAAGGTTTAAGGCTAAAAGACTAATGCTAAATAACGAAGAACAACTCACGTAGCACAACTCACGAAGAAAAAATGGTAAAAATAAAAGATGAACAAAGCAAAACGTTTAGAAATATTAACTCGACTTCGTGACAATAACCCTACCCCCACCACAGAGTTAAACTTCAGTTCACCATTTGAATTACTTATCGCCGTATTACTTTCAGCTCAATCAACCGATGTAGGCGTTAATAAAGCAACGGCTAAGCTTTACCCTATAGCCAATACACCACAAGCGATATTAGATTTAGGTCTCGAAGGGTTAATTTCCTATGTGAAAACCATTGGTCTATTTAATACCAAAGCAAAAAACACGATAAAAACATGTCAGATGTTGGTTGATTTGCATGGCGGTGAAGTACCTGAAAACAGAGCAGCGTTAGAAGCCCTGCCAGGTGTTGGCAGAAAAACCGCTAATGTGGTGTTAAATACAGCCTTTGGTTGGCTGAAAGATAATGAAGGTAACTATTTTTTAGCCGTAGACACTCACATCCAAAGGCTTGCAAACCGTACGGGTTATGCCAAAGGCAAAACAGTAGAACAAACAGAACAGGCAATCATAAAAAACACACCGAATAAAACAGAATTTATGTTCAATTTACACCATTGGTTTATTTTGCATGGCCGCTATACTTGTGTAGCGAGAAAACCAAAGTGTGGTTCTTGTATAATTGAAGACTTGTGCGATTTTAAAGACAAAGTAGAAGACTAAACAACTCGACACAGCTAGACTCTGAATTAAGAAATAAAAGTTAAGGAATAAAAATGAAATTTTTACATACCATGGTCCGGATTCATGATCTTGACCAGTCGCTCGATTTTTACATCAATAAACTAGGCTTAGTTGAAATTAAACGCCATGATGTACCAGAAGGACAGTTTACGTTGATATTTTTAGCGACAGCTAAAGGCGAAGCTGAAATTGAGCTAACCTATAATTGGGACTCTAAAGAAGAATATACCATTGGGCGTAACTTTGGTCATCTAGCCTTTGAGGTTGAAGATATTTACCAAACGTGTCAACAACTGCAAGCAGCTGGCGTCATCATTAACCGACCACCACGCTGTGGAAAAATGGCTTTTGTTAAATCGCCTGACAATGTTTCCATTGAATTATTACAAAAAGGCGCCGCATTAGCACCTCAAGAGCCGTGGTCAAGTATGGAAAACATTGGCTCTTGGTAGTGCTTTTTAGGTATTAATTCTTTTTAATCGTTTATTTTTAACAGTAAAAAAGTGCTTATTGAGCCAACGCCTCTTTAAGCGCAGCCAAACATAAAAGAACATTTTCGTTACGCGCTGCATGACCCATTAAGCCAATACGCCAAGCATTGCCAGCAAACTGTCCAAGACCAGCACCAATTTCTAAATTATATTCATTTAATAAAAACTGACGTACTTTAGCATCATCAACCCCTTCAGGAATATAAACTGTATTTAACTGAGGCAACCTTTCGCTTTTAGGCACAACAAAACTGATCCCTAAGGCTTCTAAACCAGAAGCTAATTTTTCATGCTGTGCTTTATGACGTGCCCAGCTATTTTCTAAACCTTCATTTTGCAACATCAATAATGATTCATGTAGCGCATATAAAGAATTTACTGGCGCAGTATGGTGATAACTACGCTTACCTTCACCAGACCAATATCCCATCACAAGTGATTGATCTAAAAACCAACTCTGTGCAGGTACTTTTCTATTCTTAATGACCGATGCAGCTTGATCGCTAAAACTTACGGGTGATAAACCTGGTACGCAAGATAAACATTTTTGACTACCTGAATAGACCGCATCTATGCCCCAATCATCAACTCTTAATTCAACACCACCCAGTGAAGTAACGGCATCAACAATCGTTAGACAATTATACTTACGCGCGACTTCACAGAGAGTTTTTGCATCGGACAACGCCCCTGTTGACGTTTCAGCATGAACAAAAGCAACAAACGATGCTTCTGGTGTTTGCTTTAACGTATCTTCGAGTGCTTGTGGATCAACCGCTCTGCCCCATGTGCCCTCTACAACGACTAACTTGGCGCCAATACGCTGTACATTTTCAACCATACGCGCACCAAACACACCGTTGAGACAAACAACGACAGTATCACTTGGTGTAATTAAATTAACAAAACAGGCTTCCATACCCGCAGAACCAGGCGCAGAAATAGCCATGGTATAAGTGTTTTTAGTTTGAAATGCATATTGAAGCAATGATTTAACTTCATCCATCATACCTATAAAAGTAGGATCTAAATGACCTATTGTTGGTCTTGCTAAGGCTGATAATACACGAGGACTAACATCAGAAGGACCAGGACCCATTAATGTACGTTGTGGTGGTATAAATGATTGAATTGACATAATAAGCTCACATCTTGAGATGATTTGACTGTAGATGCCGACACCATAGCATTATTTGAACTATTTACTTAATTAATAGTTGTTATCCCAGTTATTGATTTCATAAATGTAGTGGCAAGTACGCCACTTATTGTTATCATTCTTTTCATTGATTTTACTGACGGCAAATAACTAAAACGGCACACTTCTTATGGCACTAAAAGCAACAATTTATAAAGTAAATATTGAGCTAGCGAATATGGACCGTAATTATTATGATTCATTACAACTGACACTAGCGCAACATCCTTCTGAAACAGAGCAACGGCTTATGGTGCGTTTGATCTGTTATATATTAAATGCTCATCCAGATTTGCAGTTTGGTAAAGGCGTTAGTGACGAAGATGAAGCCGCTATTTGGCAAATAAATTACAGTGATGAAATTGCTCTCTGGATTGAATTAGGGCAATTAGACGAAAAACGTATCAAAAAAGCCTGTAATAAAGCAGCAAAAGTAAAATTGTATTGTTATGGCTCAAGTGTGAATACTTGGTGGTCACAAACACAAAACGCGTTACAGAAGTTCCCGAAACTGAACATTGAACAGTTTGATGTGACGACAACTAATGCGTTAGTGAAGTTACTGAGTAGAAACATGGAGTTTCAATGTAGCATCCAAGATGATCAGTTATGGCTAACCTGTGGTGATGAAACATTATTGATAGAAACAACGACGTTAAAGTAATAAAAACATTTGTTTCTTTAAAGAAAAACTTATAGTGCTCAACGAGAAAAAAATGACTAAAATTCTTGCTACTTTATTAATAAAAGTCAGTGTATTGATAATAAGCTTAGCAACGGTAAATTTCACTTGGGCAGTAACAAATAACATTTTTTTAGCACAAGTCACTAAAGATATTTCCTATCTAGCCAGTGACGAATTACAAGGTCGAGGTAACTACTCACCCGAAATACGCTTAGCTGCTGACTACATTGCTAAACGTTTTCAACAAAGTGGCTTAGTGGCTGCGAGCGGTATATCTGGGGCTGATTTTTTACAAAAATATCACATAACTAAAATCACCCCAAAAAAACTTAACTTAACAATAAATGAACAACAGATTGCTTCTGAAAATTTAGTCATGGCTAGCACAGTCACTAATTTTTCATGGGTAATTAACAATCATACTAAAAACACAGAATTTACAATACACAACATTGATAAAAATGATGATATGCAAGCCATCATTGGCACATTAAATAGACAAGGGGGAAAACATCTAGTTTTATTAAACCCTGCTCACAAGCCTATTTTTGAACGTTATCAACACTATTTACAGCAAGGTACCACGAAATTAAATCAAGAAGTGAACCCTAAAAATTCAGGTGGGATTATCGTGATAGCCCTATCCACAATAACCGCTAAAAAAATTAAGACCTTGAACGTTTCCGGTGTTAGCGCTATAGAGACAAACGAACTAAATAACGTAGTAGCGATATTACCTGGGAAAACTAAACCAGAGGAAATTGTACTCTACTCTGCTCATTATGATCATTTAGGTGTAAAAACGGGTGAAGGGGATGTTATTTATAATGGCGCTGATGATGATGCTTCAGGCACAACTGCAGTGATCAACTTGGCACAGTATTATGCCAAACAAGGAAATAATGCACGTACGCTAATGTTTGCCGCTTTTAGTGCAGAAGAAATTGGTGGCTTTGGCTCGCGATACTTTTCGAAAAAAATAGATCCACAAAAAGTCACCGCAATGATTAATATTGAAATGATTGGTAAAGCGTCAAAATTTGGCGCTGGCACTATGTGGATGACAGGCATGGATCGCTCTAATCTTGGTAATCAATTAAATATAGCACTAGCTAAGTCTGGTAAAAGAATATATGAAGACCCTTATCCTGAGCAAGGTTTATTCTATCGCTCTGACAATGCAACGTTAGCAAGGTTAGGCGTACCAGCCCATAGCTTTAGTAGTGCCCAACTTGATAAAAACCAGCACTATCATCAAGCTAGCGACGATCTATCGTCCTTAAACTTAACCTCTCTTCATCAGATTATTGAAATGCTTGCGATGGCAACAATGCCTTTAGTCGATGGCAGTATCACCCCGTCACGCATTGATAAAAATTTAGTGAAAAAGAAGGGACTTATATTTTAGATCTGTGTGGGTAGTGAGAGAGCTCAGGCGGCAATCACCTCAAGTGGGCAACGCATTTTAAACTCTAGCTTATTTTTTCCTTCAATCTGAAAACCGTGACGTAAATAAAGTCCTCTAGCAGGATTTTTCAATAAGACATTAAGAGTGATTGACAATTGAAGTTGCAATGCTCTTTTTTTCACCACCATTAATACCTTACTACCAATTCCCTCTCCTTGGAATTCTGGTAATATTTGTAATTGTCGAATATGAAGACTTTGTATCGGTCCATTTACCGCAATCACCCCCATTTTGAGCACACCAATAGGTTTACGATCGCGTAAGATAATATGCGAATCATAGTAATGATCTTTAATTCGTTCAAGGTGCTGCTCATTGGTTAACTTTATTTTAGCTTTAACTAGATGCGCCGACATTGATTTTTTTCGCAGTCTGAGTAAAAATTCTACATCATCATGCTTTACTTTTCTAAAGCCAATTGTAAATTTCATTAGAAATTAAATCGTAAGGAGGGTAATAAATAAAATGAGTATAACAGATTTACTGTTAAGTGAATTTTCTTGATTAGTATTTTAATATTTAAAATCAGCCAGGTAACTAACTAAGCTCTCGCTTGGTAAAGGTTTTGAAAAATAATAACCTTGAATAAAATCGCAACCTAACGCAGTAAGTTGTTGTAACTGTTCTTGCGTTTCAACTCCTTCAGCAACGACTTCTTTACCTAATGATTTAGACATCGCAATAATAGTAGCCACTAAAACGTTATCGTCTTTATTTGTACTCATATCACTAACGAATGATTTATCAATTTTTATATAATTAACAGGAATACGACGCAAATAGCTTAACGATGAATAACCCGTACCAAAATCATCAAGTGCAATACTGCAACCCGCAGCCCTTAATTGATTAAAGAGACATTCATTATTTCGTTTATCCGGTGCTAGTGCACTTTCTGTTAATTCAAAGCAGATATCACTAGGTTTGAGTCCGTGCTGTGCAATAACCATAAGCCATTGATCATTTTCACTTTGGTTCAAAGGAATTTCATACACAGAGCGATTTATATTAAAGACAATATTATCATAACCTTGAGATTTTAATATTTTTAGTTGGCGACAGGCTTCGTCTAAAACAAACTCACCTAGTGGCCTAATCAATGAGAATTCTTCTGCAATAGGAATAAACTCTTCGGGTGAAATCCATAGTCCTTCATTGTTCCAACGAACTAACGCTTCAAATTTATTAATTTTTTGTTCTGCAATTGAGATGATCGGCTGAAATACAACACTAAGAGAATTACTGGTTAATGCGGCGGATAACGCTTTTTTCAAAAATAATTGTCTATGCACATTATTTTGCATATCTTGGGTAAAATAACTAAATGAATTTCTGCCATTATCTTTCGCATGACACATTGCATGCTCGGCTTTTTTAATTAACGTACTGGCATCATCGCTATCATCTTGAAAGAGTAAAACCCCCATACTAAGCGTACATCGAATAGAAATATCATGGATGATAAAAGGTTCGCTAAAGCCTGAAAATACCCGAGTAATAATATTGTCGACTATTTCATCACTAACAACATTACCCAACAAAATAGCAAAACCATCACCACTGATACGCGCAACAATATCTGTACTCTTAGTTAATTTCCGCAAACGATTTGACGCTTTTATTAATAATTCATCACCAAAGGCATGGCCATGAACATCATTAATTTCTTTAAACAAATCAAGGTCCATAAATAATAACGCTGTTGGTTTATTCTCATTAAATGAATTAACGGCTAATGACAGTTTTTCCATAAAAAAAGAACGATTGGCAATACCTGTCAATAAATCAAAATGTGCTTGTCGATATATTTCTTTTTCCGCTTGTTTTTGCTTCGATATATCAAAGAAAAAAGCAACATAATAGGAAACATTGTTATCCTCATCAAAAATAGCATTAATAGACAAATGCTCAGGAAACACCTCACCATTTTTCTTTTTATTCCATATTTCACCCGACCAAACACCGTTATCAAGAATGTCTTGCCACATTTGCTTAAAAAAGTATTTATCGTTTAAGCCAGCTCCCAAGATATTTGGATTTTTCCCTTCAACCTCTTTAAAACTATAACCAGTAATCCGAGTAAAGGCCTTATTAACACTGGTTATATTGTGGTATTTATCACAAACAATAATGGCATCGCTACTTTCTTCTATAATTTTATTTCTAGTACGTAGTTCCTCTATTAATTCCTGTTTTTCCATTTCCTTTATGATCATGCCACTAAAAAGCATGAATAGAGAGACGACTTCAACTTTATTCTCAATGGGATGACGATAAAGCCCGACTAAAATAGCGTCGGTTTCATCTTGGCTATTTTTTAAAGGAATACCGACATAACCGACTATATTCAAGTCTATTAATAATTGATCATCAGGATACACTTCTTGCGCTTGAGAAGTTTGACAGCACATATCACCGAGGCTAACATTCTGACATGGCGTAGCGTGTAAATCATAAGAGAAGTTGCTATTGATAGCACCATCAATAGCGACAGATAGTGTGGTTGCAACAGTATGCTCAGTGTTTAATTTTGCAATGAAGACAAAATCAGCCTTTATTGCTTTTGCTAGAGATAAGCAAATAGCATCAGTAAAGTTATCCGATGTTGAATTGGATAAACTGTCAATTATTGATTTAACTTTCTCTTCAACCACTGTTTTTTATTTCCTTAGAAAAACGATACGAATTCAGTATATACCAGATCCACCTCAAGATGCAGGTTTCAGCCAGTCGAGAAAGGGTTAGGTACAAGGCATGTATTGAAGAGAATAGTTGTTCTATTATCGAAATCCATAACGCAGGAGATGACCCTTTCTCGGCTTGCCCGTAGGGAGCTAAGGTGGAGCGGGTATAGATGGCCCAACAACCCGAATATAGTGAAATTTTAACAAGCTTGGTATTATATCTTATTTCCGTTCATCTAGTTATTATAGTCTGTATTACTCTTTTAACTTTTATTGATATAGATCAAATCATGACAATATCTCAAAAAAAAAATGTTGCGACTACGCTTATTAAACGCCATCCAAAGTTGACTCACACAGAAGGCATTAAAGTAATTTCTCATGTACAACGCGAGTCTGATGATTGGCAGCTTAATACATTAATGCTTGCTGGCGTTAATGTACCTTTTAAATATAAACGAAAGAAACGCTACAAAAGCCTTAAGGATTGTAGAGTTAATATTACTTATTATCCAGACAATGAAAAGGTTGCTGGTTTTGAAATTGAAATAATGAAAATAGTTCGAATAAAAGTGTCTTAGTTCTGATATTTAGCATCAAGACTAAATACTAATGGTTATTATTTTTATACTAATTTATTATAACAAAGTATTTTATTTATCAATTTTGAATATAAAAACAATTTATTTTCATCTTTTTACCCTTGTTTATCAAACAAGTCTTGACGAATGCTCAGCCATCTCCCATAAATAAGGTATCGGTAAAATAAAATGATTACTACCGAACGTTTATTTAGCGAACAAGAATAACAAAACTAAATAATTTATTGGGGACTGCAAGAGGAAGTTATTATGATATTAAATCATATTTGGGGATTATACGCTCATCCGAAAGATGAATGGCAAACAATTGAAAAACGCCATGAAAGTTTGATGTACAGTCTTGTTCATATTTTAGTAGTAGCCTTAATTCCTGCCATATGCGGCTATTATGCAGCAGCACACATAGGTTGGACTATAGGCGTTGGCGACCCAATAAAACTCAGTCAGTCAAGTTCACAAATCATGGCTGTTGCTATGTATTTTGCTTTAGTCTTAGGCGTGTTTGCACTAGCTTATTTAATTCAATGGATGGCAAAAACTTTTGATTCTAAACCTAGTTTCATTCAATCATTAGAGTTAGCTGCTTACACCGCTACACCTATGTTAATGGTGGGCATAGTGACTCTATTCCCTGTACTTTGGTTTGTTGCTTTAGCCGGAATAGTCGCAGTTAGTTATTCAATATATCTACTATATACTGGTGTACCTATTATGATGAATATTCCAGAAGAGAAAGGTTTTATTTATTCAAGCTCAGTGGTAACTTGTGGTTTAGTACTACTTGTATCTATTATGGCAATGAGTGCAATATTCTGGACTATGGGTTTTGGTCCAGAATACGTGTCTTAAGTAATAACTAGTAGAGTTAATGGGTAGCGAGTGAGGAAATAATTCGCTACCTGTCTATTTTAAATTCGTCACAGTCAACACTTAACTAAATAGCGTTACTCTGTACCTTCGTTGTACATATCGATGACAGTATCGGCATCTTTATCTGATTCTTCTTTAGTGGTGTTATTTCGCATCGCATCTAGTTTTTCTAAATAGGCACTATCAATATCATTAGTGATATAATGACCATTAAACACAGAGGTGTCGAAACGTTTTATATCCGGATTACTTAAACCAACAGCAAGAACTAAATCTTCAATAGATTGGAAAATCAATTTATCCGCACCAATTAAACTACAGATATCATCAACATCACGTCCATGAGCAATTAATTCATTAGCACTTGGCATATCTATACCATAAACGTTAGGAAAACGAACTTCAGGGGCTGCAGAAGCAAAATAAACTTTTTTAGCGCCAGCGAAGCGTGCCATTTGAATAATTTGCTCTGACGTTGTTCCACGCACTATAGAATCATCAACAAGTAATACATTCTTACCTTTAAATTCTGTTCCAATAGCATTAAGCTTTTGTCGAACAGATTTCTTACGCTGCTCTTGGCCTGGCATAATAAAAGTTCGACCAATATAGCGGTTTTTCACAAAACCTTGTCTGTAGGGTAAGTCTAATTCTTGTGCTATTTGTAAAGCAATATCGCATGATGTTTCAGGGATAGGGATAACGACATCAATATCCACGTCACTCCATTCTTGCGCAATTTTTTGACCTAATTTAGTCCCCATTTCAACTCGAGATGCGTAAACAGACATTTTATCAATGGTTGAATCTGGACGAGCAAAGTAGACGAATTCAAAGATACAGGGACTATAAACAGGGTTTTCTGAACACTGTCGGCTATGTATTTGACCATCTTCAGTAAAAAATATTGCTTCGCCTGGTGCTACATCACGTACAAAGTCAAATGAGCAAGCATCAAGGGCTACTGACTCAGAAGCAATCATGTATTCAGTACCGGTTTCAGTTTCACGCTTGCCGAAAACTAATGGGCGAATACCATTTGGGTCACGAAAAGCGACCATGCCATAACCAACAATAAGTGCTACGGTGGCGTAAGCTCCTCGCACACGTTTATGTACATTAGCAATAGCAGTAAAAACATCATCAGGCGTTAATGCGACTTGAGTACTTTGTTGTAACTCATGACCCAAAATATTTAATAACAGCTCTGAATCAGAGGTTGTGTTTACGTGACGACGAGCTTCAGTATTCAACCATACCTTTAACTCATCTGCATTGGTTAAATTACCATTATGCGCTAAAGATATACCGTAAGGTGAGTTAGCATAGAAAGGCTGCGCCTCAGATGAGCTTGAAGTACCCGCTGTAGGATAACGTACATGGCCAATACCTACATTACCTTGCAAACGCAACATATGGCGCGTATGAAAGACATCTTTGACTAGACCATTACCTTTTCTCAGACGAAAGGTATTGTTATGAATAGTTACAATACCGGCAGCATCTTGTCCTCGATGCTGTAACACTGTTAATCCGTCGTACAAATACTGATTAACCGGGGTTTTACCGACAATACCAACAATACCACACATGATTTTTTCTCCGTTTGAAACTTAGTTAACTTTAATCAAATAAATAGACTAAGTTAGAAAACTTGATGATTGTTTAAGATACTCAAAAAACCATTCAACAACTAACCTAAATTCAGGTATTAGTTGTGAACTTTTCCACCAATTACTTGTTGCTACTCCTGTAAACGAATCCATAAAGAATAACACAGCGCTGATAATTAACACGCCACGTAAAGCTCCAAAGACTAAGCCCAACACACGATCTGTACCTGACAAACCGGTTTTACTGACTAATTGACCGATAAGGTAATTAATAAGTGCACCCAGTATTAAGGTAGTAACAAATAAGATCGAGATTGCAGCAGCATTTCGCAATAATTGATCGGAAATATTGGTAAGAAGATTGGCTAGATTAGCATAGAAAGTACTGGCAATAAAAAAGGCGCTGATCCAGATAACAAGTGATACAGCTTCTTTAACGAAGCCACGTACCAAACTAATTAACGTTGATATACCTATAACCGCCAAAATGGCGTAATCTATCCAAACCATGTTTTGATTTTCTCATTGATTAGAGGCGCGCATTCTATCAGAATAAAAGTAAAAATACTTAAGTTTTTTTATAAAGATGAATTATTTTGTTGGCTGAAAACGCGCTATTTTTCCTTCCACATTAGTCAACTTTTTTAACGCGGGTATTTTTTTCATCAATGTCGCTTTAATTAATTCAGGCCCAACAAAAACCTTAGTCAAAGGACCTTGTTTTGTTTTAATTGGTCTGGTAAAAGCGGTATAGCCGTTATGTTTCAGTTTAGCCACTAGCTCAGCAACATTACTTTTGTGCTTGAAGCTACCCAGTTGGATTACCCAGGCCTCTTTATTCACTGCTTGGGCTGGTTGTTGACCTAATACTGGCTTTATAATTGCCGATTGAGTTTTCGCAACAATTTTTTGAACCTTGGAAGCCGGAGTCACTTTTGTCGATTTATTTTCTCCTGTGCCAATGGTGATTTTACTGCTACTTTCTTTACTAGTTTTCACAGTATTATCTATTTTCAACAAATCATCTTGCGCTTGTTCGTTAAGCACTGTTGCTTTATCTTTTATGACTAACTTTTGCTCTGGAAAAGATTTTGTATTTATTTTTCCAGTAAAAGCCGGAGTTTGAGGTATTTCATCAAATTCAGTTTGATTCGATTTTTTTTTACCGTCAAGTAAATTAGGCAAAAAAATGATAACGGCAGCAGCCACTATAACAGTACCAACAAGGCGATTTTGAAACGGTGTAGACAAATGATGCTCCAATGAATAAGGGTTGTGCTAAATTTAACGTAAACCAACTTAAACCAATAATCGCCTAATTTCAGCAACCGTATAAAAAGAACCAAAAACAAGAATCAAGTCGGTTGATTCAACGTTTTCATTCGCTATTTTAAATGCTTGAGTGATATTGTCAAAGCAATTGACTGATTTAGTAAAGTTAGCTAACTCTCTAGCCATAACCTCAACTGATGCAGCTCTTGGTAAAATTAATGGCGCTATATACCAATCATCAATCACTTTATGAAAAGGCTGTAACGTATTTTTAATGTCTTTATCTGCCAACATAGCAACAACTGCGATTATGCGCTGATACTTATTCTGCCGCTTTAATTCAGTTAATTTTTTTACCAAATAGCGTCCTGCATGAGGATTATGGCCAACATCAAGCATAACATCACAACCATTCACTGAGTTATTGGTAAATAATTCAGTTCTACCGGCAACTTTAGTCTTTGCTATTAACCTATTAACTTTATCTGTTGTTAACGTCACACCAAGTTGCGTTAACACCATCAGAGCTGTGGCAACATTATCTCGAGGTATATGAGTATTAAGCAAATTTTTCAAACAAATTTTGTCATCATTAACATCGGTGCTATTCATATGCGAGCTATCAAAATTTGTGGTCTGCCATTGCCATAAATCTTGATTTCCACCAATATTTTGTTCAACCAAGGCAAAGTCTTGTTCACGAATTTTTATTTTGTTTCTTGCTTGTTTGGAAAGTGCTTTAGTATCAGAATGATTCACCCGTTCAGCATGTTTAACAACCGAGTTCGGTGCATTGCTGTCACCAATAACAATATGCTGATTAGCACGAAAAATACCCGCTTTTTCAAAACCGATAGTTTCTCTGTCATTTCCTAAAAAGGCTTGATGGTCCAGATCAATGGTTGTAACCACTGCAACATCAGCGTCAATAATATTGGTCGCATCAAGTCGTCCGCCAAGTCCTACTTCGAGAATAATAATATTTGGCTTGGTCGCCATCAATATAATAAAAGCAGCTAACGTAGTAAATTCATAATAGCTTAGAGATATATCAGTTCTTGCTAGCTCTATTTGCTCAAAAGCACTAATAAAAGCGTGATCATCAACGTCAGTTTTATTTATTCGTAGTCTTTCATTGAACCGTTCAATATGAGGTGAAGAATATACCGCAACCGTTAATGCTTGTTCATTAAAATTTTCTTCAAGTAGCGCGTTTTCTAAAAAAGCGCAGGTAGTTCCTTTGCCATTAGTACCCGCAACAGTAATAACGCGAGCGAAACTAAAATCAATATTTAACCGTTTGGCTACTTGGCCAATACGAGATAAACCTAAGTCAATTTCGATATTATGCAGTGTTTCTAAATAATAAAGCCACTCGTTAAGATCTTTACAACCTTTAGAGTGGCTTGAAGTGTTTTGTGACATTTATGGCTCTATTTTTTATGTTTCATTTAACATAGCGATGTAGTTAACATCGCTATGTTATGCACTTAACTTTCTAGAAGTGGACTAGTTTGTCCCATAAACTTTCCTAACATGCGCGCTAAGGTTGCACGCATGTTACGGCGATCAACAATCATATCAATCGCACCTTTCTCTAGTAAAAACTCACTACGCTGAAACCCTTCAGGTAATTTTTCACGTACGGTTTGCTCTATGACGCGAGGACCAGCAAAACCAATTAGTGCTTTAGGCTCAGCAACATTAATATCGCCTAGCATAGCTAAACTTGCCGACACGCCACCCATAGTAGGATCGGTCAACACAGAAATATAAGGTAAACCTTTTTCGCTCATTTTAGCTAATGCTGCACTGGTTTTAGCCATTTGCATTAATGAGAATAAGGCTTCTTGCATACGCGCACCACCACTGGCCGAGAAGCAAATAAAAGGTATGTTATGCTCTAGGCAGTATTCAACACCTTTGACAAAGCGGGCACCAACAACAGAAGCCATTGAACCACCTAAAAATGCAAACTCAAATGCAGCAACAACCACTGGCATGCCATGAAGTTCACCTTTCATAACTACTAACGCATCTTTTTCGCCGGTACTTTTACGTGCAGCACTTAATCTATCTTTATAACGTTTTGAATCTTTAAATTTCAAAATGTCTTGTGCTTCAAACTCTTCACCGAGTTCTTGCCTATTGTCTATATCAAGGAAGCTATCAATGCGCTTACGAGCACTGATACGCATATGATGATCACACTTTGGACAAACAGAGATTTGGCGCTCTAATTCGACTTTATATAATACTGCATTACATGCAGAGCATTTACTCCAAACGCCTTCGGGAATATTGCGTTTTTGAGTAGATTTTGCTTTTGGGAGAATTTTTTCTATCCAGCTCATAATTTTATTTTTGCCTATTGCAGCGAATATAAATCAACTTTTAAGTGAAGATTATCACATCAATAGTCAATTTAAAAAAGAATGCTAATTTAACCATTAATTAAAACACACTTTAAGCTATGTTTTATATAAAAAACTGGTCGGTTTTGTTATTTAAATATTTGAAAATTTGAATTAACTTAAAAATAGTGGTCCAAAAGGTCTTTTGGGTACATTAAATTCTTGTGGATAATCAACTTCAACAAAATATAAGCCCTCAGGAGGTGCAGTTATACCCGCTAAACAACGATTTTTAAATCCAAGGACTTCTTTCATCCAAATGGGTTTTTCCTGCGCTTGGCCTACTCTCATTAGACTTCCAACAACATTTCGTACCATATGGTGTAAAAAAGCATTCGCCTTAATATCAACAATAATGTAATCGCCCTGACGGGTTATCTCACAATGAATAATAGTACGTACTGGTGAATGAGACTGACAATGAACGGTACGAAATGAAGTGAAATCATGTTTTCCAATAAGGTATTGCGCCCCTTCATGCATTAATTTTTCATCGAGAGGGAAATGGTGATGGCTGATACCGTAACTTAAAATAGCGGAACGCAATCTATTATTATAAATAACATAACGATAGCGCCTAGCCGTAGCGCTAAAACGTGCATGAAATTCTTCATCAACCGCTTTAACCCAGGTAATGGCAATATCACTCGGTAGATGAGTATTTACACCTAGCGTCCAAGCGGTATCTTTACGTACTTTACTAGTATCAAAGTGAATTACTTGGTTGGTGGCATTTACACCGGTATCGGTACGACCCGCGCAAATAACTTCAATGGGTTCATCGGCAACTTTTGAAAGCGCTTGCTCAACTTTTTGCTGAACACCAATAACATTCTTTTGTCGCTGCCAGCCACAATAATTTTTACCGTCGTATTCAACACCTAACGCATAACGCATGTAAACCTCTTAAACACAGCTCTAATGGACTTATACCCAACATAAGTGGCGCATTATCTATTATTTTACTTCGCTATGCCAACGCTTGTTGAGCTTATAAGTTATCTAACAATTCCTGCGCTACAACTTGCTGTTGACTGTCACCTTGCTTAATAACCTCTTGCAAAATAACCTGAGCATTATCTTGATCGCCAATTTCAATATACACTTTAGCTAAGTCGAGTTTTGCTGCCATGCCATTTTCATCTAGATCTACATCAATCTTATTAACGCCATTGGTAAATTCTGGAAATTTATTTAAACCAACATCAATATTACTTTTGTCATAAGGTTCATTACGACTGACCTCATCTTGGCTTTCTGATAGTAAAGAATCTACAGAGAGAAAGCTTTCTTCATCTTTATTCGTTTTTTTGTTGGCATTCGAATGAGTATTTGAGCTTATATTGTCAAATTCTGCCAGAGAAAAATCATCCCCAACATCTAAGTTTTCATTAAAATCAACTGACTGACTAGCAACACTAGACTCTTCTTCGATATTTGCTAATAGTTCATCAAAATCCAAACTATCTAATTCTTGAATATCATTTATTTCAGTTGCTTCTGATACTTGGCTCTTATCGTTATTTTCATCATTAAGTAAATCTGCAAGCACATTCTGATCAGAAAAGTCAGGCGATAATTCAACAGCGGCCTCTGCCTCTTCATCGTTTAATAACTCAGCAAGTGACTCTTCGTCAAACGCACCTTCAGCTAAATCATCACCAATATCAAACTCGGTGTCTTGTGTCGAATTTTGGTCTGTTGTATTATTTTCAACATCGGCAATAAGCGCATCAATATCAAAATCGTCATCAACTAAATCGTCTTGTGAAGCATCTGTTCCTGTTAGATCTTCTTTTGTTGATCTAGCTAAAAGATCACTAAAGTCTGCCGCTAAAAGAGGTGCCACATATTCCTCAGTCAAGCTTTCAATCTTAGCCTTATTTTGGCTTTCCTCTTGTTTTACTTCTTCTTTGTTAACAGCTTCTTCTTCAGAATTATTCTCATCATCGGAATCATCATCATCCGCTTTGGAGGATTCGTCTTCAACTACAGCTGCTTCCTCTACAGGTGTTTCATCCGTCGCCATTGACTCGAGTAACGCATCAATATCATCAGGATCAGACATTTCGGTTTGGGCA
>TARA_R110001583_G_scaffold13766_4_pt1 | contig 44028 bp, 42 predicted proteins | sample TARA_R110001583 | Tara Oceans TARA_R110001583 (sample SAMEA4398432) | marine metagenome | biome: Polar Biome; feature: [MES] marine water layer (ENVO:01000295) within the mesopelagic zone...; material: water (ENVO:00002006), including particulate matter (ENVO:01000060) such as...... | reverse complement strand
AAAAAACAAGAGGAAAATTTATGAGAAAATTAATTTTAACAATGGTGTTAGCATGTGGTATGATCGCAGCTAATGCACAAACAAACGGTGACTGGTACGTAGGTACAGGAGACATTTCAAATGTTTCTTGGACTGAGTGGGCAGTTTCACCAACAGTAGGATATGGTATATCAGACAAACTAATGTTAGGCTGTTCAGTTTCACAAGCTGATTCTACTGCAGACATGAATATCGACTTTCATGCAAGATACTTTATGAAGGGATATTTTGCATATGTGGCAACAGAAGGTTTAAGCACAGATAATTTGGCGCTTGGATTAGGTAAAATGTTTACAATACGTAATAACGTATTTGTAGACCCAAAAGTAGTTTATAATACAGGGACGAAGACTACAAACCTTACTTTAGGGTTTGGTCTTAAGTTCTAATAATTATTAACCGCTCGATGCTCTCATGGCAATATTGCCACAACAACAATTAGAAACAAGGAGAATATTATGGATTCAGTAATGAAATACGTAACAGGATTTTTAGGTGGCCTTATGGCTATCATGCTAGCAGTATTGCCAGTAACTATCCTATGGACAATCTTAACAGGTGGTTCGGTATTTGGAATGGATGTAGTAACTAATCTAACTAATCTTGTAAATACACTAGGTAATGGTGGATTTGTAGGATTAATAGTTTTAGTAATGATTACATCATTTTTTGTGAAAAAGTAGTTATTTTAAATATATAGTTATGAAAAGCGCCTACTTATACTAGGCGCTTTTTTATTTTTGTATATTTATATATGGAGGAATATTATGAAAGAAAAAACCAGTGAAATATTTAAAGGTAAAACGTTTGATAGTTTATTAAAAGACATATACGATAATTCAAAACGTAAAGAAACACAAATACAGATTCTTATAACAGAATTAAAACCTATGATTAAAAATTTAGGTGATGCTGTTATAATTGTACCTTTAATGAAAGATTATATGGAAATTGCTGTTAAGAATGATGAAGCATTAATCAAGATGGCTGCAATAGTACAAAAAGCTCAAGGACGTTCTACAGATGAAGGTAGCTTACTATTAACAGAAGAAGAGAAGCAACAATTAATAGATCAAATTCAAAAGATCGGGGAACTTGATGAGTAAATTTTTTGATCAAAATGAAACAGTACAGCTACAGAAAGCGAATAAGGGAGGAAATCGAAGTTTAGCTATACAAAATTCTACAACACTTATGGCTGATGTTACTAGTATAATGTTTGATAGTAACAATAGAAGTGTTGGAGAAATTACAATTCAGTTGTTGAACGAGAGAGGTGAAAGACATAATGAAGTAGCTAGACCATTTAATCCACATCATTTTATTTGCCCTGTTGTTAATGAAAGAGTATATGTTATAAAAGATAATTTAACTGCCATGTATTATTATACCGGTATATTACCTTCAAGAGGAGAATTAAATTATCTACCAAATACAAGAAGACCAGTAACTATGAAAGGTGATGATCACTCTATAATAAGTACTGGTAAGTACTTTAAGCCACAAACTGACTACACACGTACATTAGATATATATGAAGGAGATCTAACCATACAGAGTAGGTATGGTTCAACAATAAGACTTACAGGAACTAATAAAGAGATAAACACTCCGTGGAAAAAAGGTCAATCAGCTGATCCAACGCCTATGATCATGTTACGGAACGGATACTTACCAATGGAAAATTTAGCATGGGATCCTTGTTCACTATGGATGACATACGATCAAGAAGTTAAACTACCATTTAAGGCTAACTTTCCATCTGCTATAGAAGGTACAAAAGATACGTATACAAAGTCTCAAGTTATATTTTACTGTGATAGATTTGCAGTAGGAACAAGGACGGATGATATAATATTAAATAGTAAAAAAACAATATACTTGTGTACACAAAATTGGGCTCACGATGTTGATGTAGTATTAGATACATTAAAAGATTTAATAGTAGAAGTTAAAGGATTAAACAAAGAAGTAACAAATATGGTAATGACAAATATGAAGCAAACATTTATGGTGCCTGGTATGGGAATGACAGGTCCATCATCACAAGTACCTGCATTCTCTGTAAATCGACAAAAAACAACATCAATATCAGCAAATTTAGATAGTATTGAACGAACACTACTAGAATTACAACAAAAATAATAAAACTGTATATTTATAATATATACTATACAATTACGGAGAACAATAATGAAAATAAGTAAATTAGCCGGAGTTATACGAAAAATTGTAAAAGAAGAAGTACAAAAGGAAGTTCGTAATATACTCTCAGAAAAAAAAGTAAAAAGAGTACCACAAAGCATTAATATAGATGCAAAAAAAACATTAACGTTAACAGAAGCGTTAAACCATACAGAAGCAGAAGCATATCCAGTAGCTAAAACATTTACATCTGAAGATGCAAGAGCAGGATTTGCAGCAATGCAAGATGGGGTACCAAATGCACTTACAGGACATAACGGACAATTAGTACCTACAGATAAAGTAGACCCATCTTTAACAAAAGCAATAACTCGAGACTATTCAGAGTTAGTAAAAAGATTTAAAAAATAAACAATGGCAAGATTAGTACCAAAAATATATCCAAATGATGTAGATGAAAACACTCCTATAGGACTTAGTTTTCCATTAACTGTTGGTACGCAAAAACAAAACTTTATTACTACCCACCAGGTTCATGACAATTTGCGAAATCTTATATTAACAATGAAAGGTGAACGACCGATGCAACCTACGTTTGGTAGCGATTTATATTATTTATTATTTGAACCAATTAGCGATACAGATCTTGCAGAAGCTGCAATGACAGCTATAAAAGACGCAGTAGCAGAATGGATGCCAGTAGTACAGATATTAGATGTTACGGTTACGAGTAATAGAGATGAAAATAAAATATTAATAATAGTAACTTATGCAGTAGGAGGGTGGCAAACGGGTAATATATTAAATTTAACGGTGAAGGTGTAATATGGCAACAAATTATAGCAATGTAAGTAAAGATGTAAGATATACTGGGAGAGATTTTGGTACATTAAAAAATAATTTAGTAGAATTTGCAAAAAATTATTTTCCAGCCACAGTAAAAGATTTTACAGAAGCTTCTCCATCCACCATGTTTATAGAGATGGCTGCGTATGTAGGTGATGTATTATCATACTACACAGATTATGCAATGAAAGAAACAATGTTGCATAGAGCTCAAGAAAAGAAAAATGTTTATTCATTAGCACAAGCGTTTGGATATAAACCAAAAATATGTACACCTTCAACAGCTCTACTAGATGTATACTGTCTTATACCTAGTACAGGTACAGGTATAAATGTAAGACCAGACTATGCTTATGCACCACGTATTGAGCGTGGAATGAAGATAAGTACTTTAGCAAATAAGAAATTTCAAACAATGGGACCTGTAGATTTTGCATACTCAAGTTCAGCTGACGATATTAATATAACAACATATCAGACAAATGCTGTATCAGGCCTTCCAGAATATTATTTATTTTCAAAACAGGTAAGTGCACTTAGTGGTGAACAAAGAGTGAAGACTCTCTCAGTAGGAGCTTCTCAAGAATATTTAACTCTAACATTAGCAGACGAAAAAGTACAATCTATTGACTCAGTAGTTGACTCAGATGGAAATAGTTGGACAGAAGTCCCATATCTAGCACAGGAAACAGTATTTGATGAGACAGTTAATAGTATAGCAAATGATCCATATATGAGTCAAGGGTCAGATGACGCACCATCTTTATTAAGACTAAAAACAACCAAGCGTAGGTTTGCAACAAGAATTACAGATAAAGACCAGATCCAAATGAAATTTGGAGGAGGTATAGCATCAGATTCAGACGAAACATTTTTACCAAATCCAGATAATGTAGGATCTCCTACTTCAGGTAATGCTTCTACGTTAGATAAAGCATTTGATCCTTCTAACTTCTTATATTCAAGTACCTATGGTTTAGCACCATCTAACACAACTCTAACTATTACATATACGGTAGGTCACGGATTAACCGGGAACGTACCAGCACAATCAATTACACAAGTTGATAGTAAAACTGTAACATTTAATCCAGCTGAAACTTTAATATCTGGAACGAGAACAGCTGTTATAGATTCACTATACGTAGAAAATCCAGAATCTGCAACAGGAGGTAATGAAACTGAGACTACAGAGAATGTTAGACAAAATGCATTGGCATATCATGCAACACAAGGAAGGGTAGTTACCCGTGAAGATTATATTGTTAGATCAATAAGTATGCCTGCAAGATTTGGTACAGTAGCTAAAGCTTACGTAGCATCAGATACACAAATGTTACCAGGAGAGGTAGATGCTGCTAATCCACTAGCTGTTAATATATATACTCTTACATATGATAATAATAAAAAATTAACACAATTATCAGCAGCTGCAAAAGAAAATCTAAGAACATATTTAGAGCAATATAGAATGTTAACAGATGCAATTAATATTAAGGATGGGTATCAGGTAAATATTGGTATTGATTTCTCAATAACTGTTATACCTGGAAATAATTCTAATGTTGTACTAGTAAGAGCTATTAATGCACTTAAGCAGAAAATGCACATTGATAATTTTACTTTCTCGACACCACTATATATAAAAGATATATATTTATGTATTGCTAATGTTGAAGGTGTTCAATCTGTTACAGACGTAGAAGTTAAAAATTTATTTGGAGAAGCAACAGGTTATTCTGACTATAGATATAATATAAAAGAAGCAACATATCAAGATGTAATATATCCATCATTAGATCCATCTGTATTTGAAGTTAAATTTCCAGATAAAGATATTAAAGGTAAGGTGGTAACATACTAAGGCGCGCTATGATTAAAACAATATACCCATTAAAAGATACAACATTATATGCATTAACTGCAAGTATGAATTCTGGTATTGACGAAATATTAGACATACAAAAGGAAGTGTCTGCATCTGGAGCAAATAATCATGAAACGTCAAGAATATTACTTCAATTTGACACATCAACTATATCTTCTTCACTATCTACACGAAGTATACATACAGGTTCAGCTTTAGGCAGTCTAAAATATTATTTAAAAATGTTTATAGCTGAAGAAAAAAGTGTACCTTTAGATTATACATTATCTGTCCACCCTGTAAGAGAATCATGGGAAATGGGAGTCGGTAGAAGGTATAATGTACCATCTACTAAAGAAGGAGCAAGTTGGACATATAGAGATGGAGAAACAGTTGCAACTGCCTGGACTGATGCTGGAGGATACTTCCACACAGGTTCACATACTTCAGAATCTACACATCAAATTTTTTCAAATGTACAAGGAGATATCGATATTGATGTAACAAATATAATTGAAAGCTTTCACAATGGAACCTTAACTAATAATGGTATTATAGTAAAGCGTAGCGGATCACAAGAATCCGATGGTGTAGACTATGGAACATTAAGTTACTATTCAAAAGAAACAAATACTATATATCCTCCAAGATTAGAGGCTCGATATGATGATACACCAACAGTGGTAACAAGTAGTATGACAGCTATAAGTAGTAATGATGACGTTAAGTTAACTGCACAACTATTACCAGAATATACTTGGAAGTCTGAAACAAGAATTGAAATAATAGCAGAACCAAGATTTCCAACAAGATCTCAAAATACAGCAGTAAGTAGTACAACAGTATACAACCTACCAGTATCATCATCTTATAGTATTAAAGATGTAACCACAGGTGAAACAGTTATAGATTATGATAGTACCGGAACATTATTAGCAATTAATAATAAACATTATATAGACGTAGATACAACTAGTTTATTTCCTGAACGTTATTACACTATACAAATAAAAGTACCAGACTTAATATTTACAAATTCGGTACAATATTTCGATATACCTACTAAATTTAAAGTCGTGAGGTAATATTATGGCGTATACTTCCGGTAATAAACCCCAAGCTACATCCAGAAAGACACAACAGGTTGCTACTATATCACAGGCAGGAATGGCCGATCAAGATCATTCAAGATATTTTCCAAATAAAAATCTATTAGGTAGAGATGGAGATCTTAATCTAGATCTAGGGTATTACAACATAACAGAAGATAAAGAAAATATAGTTGAAAGAGTCTTAAATAATATATCAATGGATAGGGAAGACGTTAGCGATCTAATAGATGCAACAATATGGGAGCTGTTACCTAAACCTATTGAATATCCAACAGCACCTCCTATATCAGGTAGATTGTATGCTGCAAATTGGTCACGTGTAGTAAATTTTGGAGGAACAACAAATGTAGATAAAAATCCAGATATAGATGCAATAACAGATTGGGCCGAGTTTGACAGTAATGGAGCGGTTAAAGATCAAAATGATGCAGGTCAATGGATAGAGAGACATACTTGGCCAAGAGACTACACTTTAGATCCAACATATTTATTCTTTACACAAGACCCACCCATATTCTATACAACTGAAGCTATAAGTTATATACATCCAAAAACAAATGAAATACACCTTGTTCCTAATGACGACATTGTATGGAAGTTAGACGGTAAAGAAGTACATAGAGGGTGGTTTTTAGAATTGGGCGCTTTATCTGAAACTGTTACTAAGTTACCTGGAGCAGATACAGTATTATCTCCAAGAATAATAACAGTTGAGTTTCATAATAAAGAGGGATTTATATCTGAAGAAACAAAGTATGCAGCTATAAATTCAGATGATGCAGATACATTAGCAGCAGTAGATATAAGCGAGGTAGATAATTTTACATCAACATTAGAAGGTAGATTTTCAATTGATGAAGATACACATGGAGTAATATGGAATGATGATCCTAGATATGATGCTCGTGCTATGTATGCTAGGTTCCAATGGAAAGATATTGGTAAAGGAGAATCACCTGTTAGAAAGTTTAAGAAAGGTAAAGCTAAAATTAAGGTTGATGGTGTAACTATATTTAATAAGAAAGCAATAGAATTAGATGGACAAAGATCTGCGTTTGGAGAATTTTGGAATGACTATTTAGGACCTGCATTCGCAGTTCTCGGAACTGCAGTAGCACTACTATCGGGACCTATAGCAGCATCATTAGTTACTGGATTAGTATTAAAAAATAAAGATGGGTTTATTGGTTTATTTAATGATAAAGGTGAACCACTTGACGACAATAGACCTCTAGCAGAGAGAGGTGTAACGGATTGGACAGACGGAAGACCATCTGCACTATTATATACAAATGAAGATAATGATGAGTGGAATGCATTATTAGAGTTTAAGAAAAAACCAGGTCCATTTACTATAGAAGTAGACTATCAATTCAATTTTAGATCTGGATTCTTAAATTTAGGTAAAAAATGGACACGTAAGTATAATATGAAAAAAGAGTATATAGCTGGTGAACTACATTTAGATATACCATTACAACCTATCGATTTAGGATTATTTACAGTAGCATATAAAGATGAGAGAAGGTAATAGATGCCCGTTGATAATATAATACAAGATAAACAGGAGCAGTGGGGTAACATAGTAGATGAATTCCACATGCCAACTTTCGATAAAGACCTTGCCAACCAGGTTATGTTGTACGAAATACCTCACGGTATGGAAGCATATTCTAATCAGGACAAAATATTTGTTCAACTATTTGACGAAACAGCTATACATGCCTTAAAATCAAAATATTTTACAATAGATGATTCAGCATTTCTAACATATGAAAATGGTAGGTTAAAAGTTGATACATTAGGATTAGTAGCTGCAGAATTTGGTACCACTTATGGTAGGTATAAACTAAAAATAAGTGGATTTACAACACTCGTCTATGATAATGTATTAATGACTGACCCAGATAATCCAGATGAAGGTGATTATGATATAGGTGATATAGAAGGAAAAGACATTACACTTGGGTCAGTAGAGATTACTGAAATAGCAACTAGTAGGCAAGAGATTAGAGCTAAAGCAGGAGCGTCCAACCAAAAATCATTTGAAACATTCTATAAAACAGTAACACCAGGGTATAAGAGTGATGGTAAATATTGGATGTTTGAAGACACATCTATAGATGGTGGTACAGTTTACTTTTTTACGAACGTAGGAAAAACAGACTACGCATTTACATCACCAGAAGAGTATAACATACATAGAGCAGCACGAGGTTATCCAGAGGACTTTACAGGTATAGAAAAGAGAAATCTAGATGGAACAATAATTACTCCAAGTGTATTAAATTCTTCAAAAGAAATTGTACCATTAATATTGCGTTATGAGAATCTACAACGACCACATCAACCATTGGATTTTTTCTCTACAAGTTGGATGTACCATGAACATAGTAAGCCAGCTTCTGCAAAATTACATGCTGCAGCACGAGCAGAAGGAGAAGATTCACCAGAAGAAACATCAGAACCTACGGTTATATTTAGAGTAACAACATCATTACCTACTAATATCGGGGTAGGTACAGCATTTCAAGTATTAAGACCAACATTCATACCTTTTTACATACCAGTATACATAGATATACAACCTTCTACTGAACTGGAGTATGCTGAATTACGAGGTCCAAATCTAAAAATACCATCAGAACAACGAACAGGTAATGATACAATATTAAAATCATTTGATGATTTAGTAGGAAGTAATACAGCTGTAAAAAATCAAATAACAAATAAGTATATAAGTGGATCTAATACTATAGAAATGAATCATGATTATAGAGAATATAGTGATTTCATACACTTTAGTTCTGCTGCAGAGCGGTTAGCTAACTTTAAATATAAGATAACACAGATACAACACTATGAGTCTAAGTCTGTTGCTGTAGGTGGTGGGTTAACTGGGCTGTCACAAACAGCAGCAACAGGATCACCTGTATTACAAGATAATAAAGCGTCTTATAATAATAGTATTGAAAATATTATATCTACCTTTGATAGTTATGAAAAATATTTATATAATACATCACATTCAACAGAAACAACCTCTGAGGGAACCACATATAATCCTGCCACATGGCCAAAACAAACATCAGAACTATCCGCAGGTGCATACACATTATTTTCTGTAACGTCATCAGAAGCTGTAAATTGGTATTCAGACCAATATACCACTGCATCTAATTATGATGCACAAAATACAGACATGTTGAGAAACACAATACCAGCATATATATTAGCTGATGGGCAAAATTCACAATACACATTATTTTATGATATGGTAGGACAACATTTTGATATAATGTTTAATGAAATAAAATCATTAGAGAAGTTTAATGAGCGCCACGAGAGTGTAGATATTGGTATATCGAAAGATATGATATATGATGCTGCAAAAAGCTTTGGATGGACATTGCAGAGTGGATTCGATACAGCTGAGTTATGGGAAACATTATTAGGTACTGACGAATCTGGTGGATATCAAATTAGCGGTTCAGGTGAGACATTAACATATATAAAGAAAGAGTCTTACTCACATAATGATTTAGAAAAACAAACCTGGAAGCGAATATTAAATAATTTACCATTCCTACTTAAATCAAAAGGTACTGCTCGTGGTATAAGAGCTTTATTAGCTACATACGGTATACCAAATACAATTTTAAGAGTTCAAGAATATGGAGGTCCTGTATCAGATAAAACATCAAATCTACGAGCTATAGAGAAGTTTTGTTATGCAGTTAATTTTACTGGATCCACCCAATTCATACAGACTGAACACGGGATTTTCTGGCAAAATAAAGGTAATACTGAAGTATCTAGTTTAACAACTGGAGAATCTGAAGCTGATAATTATCGAGTACCCTCTATGTATGAAGTGCGATTAGACACATCTGAAACAGGATCATACATAATAGCACGTGGACAAGAACATCCAGGGGTAGGTCCTAGATGGGAAGTGAGAATGGAGCATTCTACATCAGCAGCGGGATGGGATTCACCATCAGCAATTGCAGCAGGTTCTGCATCCATGTTCGCTAATTATGGAAGATTTACATTTGAAATATCATCATCGGATGGACAACCAGCTATATCCGCTTCAACAGATTATCTACCATGTTATGATAATGATTGGTGGAATATTTCATTCGGTGTTAGTGAATACCCATATTGGTCTTCAGTTATAGATCAAAGCCTGATACCAGAATCTCAAAGTTTTACAATTAGAGTTGCAAAAGCTGCAGAGCATGCAAATAAAATAACACATTCATCATCTGCAACTGTTGTAGGTAATAGCTCTTCATATTCGCGCGCGTATGGTGATGTTGATCATGTAGCTTGGGGATATCCTTATACTGACCCAACACCGGGATTTGTAGTCTATTCAGGTTCAATGCAAGAGATAAGAGCGTGGGCTGAATACTTAAGTGATAGTGCATTTCATAAACACACTTTAGCTCCAACATCAATTGTTGGTGACACTGTACAAATGGCATACAATGATTTATTAGTAAGGCTACCACTTGGAACAGACGGATTAACATACAATCACTCTCATAGCGCAGCTGGATATACAGTAACAAGCTCACTACCTAATCTAGATAACAGGAAGTGGACAAATGGAGGAGAGGGAGAGGGAGGTCTGTTTATTAACTGGTCATCAGCTAATGCTTATTCAGAAAAAAATGAAACATATTATGTAGATGTCCCACATACAGCTGGTCCGAGACCACATGCTGCTAAAATTAGAGTTGAAGATAATAGCTTACGTAATAATCAGTTAAGTAGAACAAGGTCATTCGAAGTATCATCCTTTGATAGTAATCCATTAGACACAGAAGATGTTTCAGTAACACTATCCCCAGCTGATCAAATTGATACAGATATTGCAATGCAATTTGGTGGATTTAGTCTAGACGATTATATTGGAGATCCACGTGATAAGTATTTATCTGAATATACATCATTAAGAGATACAAAAAATTTATATTTCAAAAAATATAGTAGAGCTTACAATGTTTGGGAATTTATTCAACTATTAAGATCTCTAAACGTAGGATTATTTAGACAAATAGAATCAATGATACCATCACGTGCAGATGCAATTGTTGGTATAGAGATTAGACCAAATCTACTAGAAAGACATAAATTAGGGTTACCTGCATCGATGTCTCAAGAAACAATGTATTATACAAGTAGTATATCTATAAATAAGACGAATGATACAAATAACCTGTTTACGTTTTCAGCTGATGCTAATTCTGCGCAAACAGGTCGAGAATATTCCTTCCAACCAGTACGAAGTGAATATTTACATATGACAGCTCCCATAGATATAGGAGTTCGTTCATCACAGCAAGGAGCAACTGGAAGTTATTCTTATGTACAGAGATTCCATGAAGGTAGTGAGTATTTACATGATGTATTTGGTGAAACAACAATGTCAGGTGTACAGACGTTTGTCTCAAAATCTGCTACCTGGTCAGGAGGTGAAGATTTTAAATATAATCCAACATTTAATGCTTATAGACCAGCAATACGTGGAGGAGCAGACGCACCAGCATCAATGAGTTTAAATCACACAAGAGGATCTGCAGGTAAGCGTATGCCTAGCCTTTACCCTCAAAGTATTGATATAAATCCAAATTATATAAGTAGCCCTGCACAGAGAAGGTTAGTAATTGATGGAATACAAATGACATCACCAGATTTTAATGTTGGGAGTCCTCATACAATTGATGGAGGTCCGGTAGCAGAATACCAATTAGTTAATCCAAATATTGTGCGAGTAAAATCTAATAAGTTTACACGAATTGCAAGTCAACGAGCTGATCCTGGTAAAACATCCGGCTATCAAGAAATGAACGTAATTTAAGTAAGTAAAAATAAAAAAGGTATATATTTATTATATATAAAACAAGTGGAGTATACAAATGGGATATTTAGATAATACATCAGTAACTGTAGATGCAGTTTTAACAAAATTAGGAAGAGAGCGTTTAGCAAATGGAGATTTAGATATTACTAAATTTGCATTAGGTGATGATGAGATTGATTACGATCTGTATGATACATCACATAACTTAGGTTCAGCATACTATGGTGAAGCAATTGAAAAGATGCCTGTATTAGAGGCGTTTACAAATGATACACAAACATTAAAATATAGGCTAGTTTCACTACCTAAGAATACACAAGTATTACCTGTAGTAACTGTTGTGCAGTCGAGCATAACACTTACAACGCCGGGTCAAAAAGTAACATTAAATCCAATGACGGAAAACGTAACAGGTGGAAATGCATCTGGTTATTCGTTCACAATAGGTAATTCAGACATTATATCAATATCAGCTGTTGGAGCTCTACAAGACAGCCCAGTAGGAGGATATGGAGCAGCAGGAAAAACTTTTGTAAGTAAAAGAAGAACAAGAGGTGCAACGGGTCGTACGACATCTGGACCTGCTACAGGATTGAAACTAGCAGCAACAGTTAATGGTGCAACCGTTACAGTAACTGCCTATTCATTAATCGAAACAACAACAACAACATTAACAGTAACCGGTATTGATTCAGGAGGATCTGTAACAATACCAATAACAGTGAATAAAGACCCAGCATTAGCTACATAATAGGAGAATAAGATATGTCATATACACAATTTACTTCAGATGATATAATAGAAGGTAATATCGTTAGAGGAGTAACATCAACTGCATTTAGCAATAACTCTGGAAGCTTAACAGCATTCCATACATCATCTGCACAAACAGCATCAGCTGCAGGACTTTTTCAATGGGAGTGCTATAATAAAGCAACTTCAAATACAGATGCAGAAGTTCAATTCAGTATTGCATACGGTCGTCATAAAGGTAGTGGAAGTGTAGGAGAAACAGGAGCAAGTACTGGATTTACACCTACAAGAGCTATATATAGTCAATTCAGACAAATATTATTAACTGAAACTGATCCTAGCACAACATTTGGAATGGAAGACAATACAAACCACGGTAGAATGTATTTCTTAACAATGAATCGTGCAAGATATAAGCAAGGTATAAATACTGGTAATTGGGAGTTACATTTATCATCATCAAATGGTGCAGCAAATAAATTTGCAAGTGGTTCAGCATTAAAGTTAATTGATGATAGTACATTACAAAATGGAGAAACAGTAAACGGACATTTAGTATATAATATTGTAAGTGGTTCAGAATCTTCTGGAGTTTATAAAAGTGGAAGTGCTAATGAAATTCACTATTGGGGTAAAATATATCCTGAATTAGGAATAATGGCGTTTGCAGGTAATAAAATATTATTACATGCAGGACCTGGAGGAGATAATTCTGGATTACAATTAGGAGTTGAAGACTCAGATGATACTTACGATGAAATGAATGGGAGATTTTTTGACGCTATAAATAGAGGAAAGTATTTTGCTATTAGAGCTTCTGAAGATGTAACATCTACACACTATTTTGTTCGTGCAAAAAATAGTCATTTTAATTATTCAACTAATCCAACATATCAAACTGGATCAACAGGACAATTAGCACATAATTCATTTATTCAAAATCCACAAACATTTATAACAACGGTAGGAATGTATAATGATAATAATGAATTACTTGCAACTGCTAAATTAAGCAAACCGATGCTTAAGAATTTTGAAAGAGAAACAACTATACGTGTAAAATTAGATTATTAATAGAGGAGCGTAATGTCAAACTTCTGTTATAAACCTGTACATCAAAGTGGTAAATCAAAGAAGACGTATATTACACATAAGCAATGGACTGTAACCGATGAAACAGCTCCTGTTTATGGAATAGTAAGCTTCTCAGGTAATTACTCTGATGGTTCATTCAGTATAAGTGATATAAATGATTCAAATGTAGCTTTAGAAAAAAAGACTAGCAATGACTATTATCGAAGAACTATATTTGATTCAATAAACCACCTATACTACACAGACCCAGAAAATTATACCACATCAGGAGATCCTGAATACTTCAAACAACAAACTCGAGATATAAATAGACGGATATATGTTGTTTCTATTCCAAGTAATATTTTTGGTACAAGAATAAAAGAACATTCTGTAACTATGAGTAATGCTGAAACAACAGTATATGATGATGGTTTAGGTAATCTACATGATTTAGGATTTAAAAATACTTCTGGAGTTTTTACCCAATCAAAAGATAGTTATCATATTAAATTTGATTTTAATGATGGATGGAAGTCACAAAAAGGCAATCTAGAATCAGGTGAACAATTTCGAGAAGTATCTCAAAAATTATTAGATATATCTAATGGTCCATACGAACCAGAAGCGATAAATATAACAGCTGGATATAGACCATCTGGACTTTATGGATTAAGTGGATCAGCATTTATAAACTTTACAGGTACAGGTTCGTTAGCAACTGGATCAAATAGTTATGTTCGAATACATAACTCGCGAGATTTATCTGCAAATAAAGGAGCCTGGGATGAAGATTTTACAGTAACAGCATGGATTAAAGTACCACCATCGCAATCAACGGTACATAGTTATTCTGGAAATTTTAATGCTAGTGTGAATAACTCTTATAGAGCTATAAAACAAAACAGTTATAATGTAATAACAACATCTCGAGGTAAAGAAACATCAGGAACTCCAGATGGTAAATGTCCTTGGGAACTTCAAATATTTAATAGTAAATCAGCTGCTAAAGGTAAATTAAAATTTATACGTGGTATGCATGGTAATTTTTCAAATATAACATCATCAGCTGTAAATGATGGAAACTGGCACCATATAGCAATAATGAAATCAGGTTCAACTATGCAAATGTTCCACAACGGGGTACTATCAGGATCTATTACTGATCCTATACATAATGTTGCAATACGAACATATGAAGATATACATATTGGTGCAAGACCGTATGATTTTAAGTATAGAGAGTTTACTGGAGGTAATTATTTTGAGCAGATGTTCCACGGAAGGTATCGATACTCTAAACCAAACTTTATATATCCATTCTCAGGTTCTATAGATAATTATCGTATATATAAAAAAGGATTAACCTTACTAGAAGTACAATCTCAATATAACTTTTCTCGTGACACAAGTATAATTGGAAACGTATTTTATAATCACGGGATGGTAGTCATAACTGACATGTCGGGTTCATATGAAAGGTTAATGAATGATTACACATTAAAGTTTAAGGGCTCATGGCCAAGAGATGTACACAATTATAGGTGTATTGTAGAAGATGGTGAATTCAATGTAACTATGAACCCTTCAGCACGTACAGGATATTCGACTAATGGTAGAACACTACAACCATTTACTACTGGATCTAGTTTTAATCCATATATAACAACAATAGGGTTATATAATGATAACAATGAATTATTAGCGGTATCTAAATTAGCATATCCTGTAAAATCACCAAAAGATATAGATATAATATTTAACGTACAATTTGATACATAAGATGATTAAACTCAAAGATATATTGTCTGAAGGTTTATCTAACAATGATATACAATCAATAGTAGATAGGGTATATCCACAAATTGTTAAAGATTTGGGTAGAGCTAAAAAAGGAACACCTAAAATAGAAATACATAATAATGTATTAGCTTTTCATAGTGGAATAGAAGACCATCCAGGTGGAGAGAATGAACATGCAGAATATGATTGGAAGACAAATACTATATATTTATTTAAAGTAGCACTTAAAAGTGAGAAATTAGTTATTCAAGCATTACTACATGAATATACTCATGCAACACAAGATGAGAAAAAAGTTAAAGCTGCAAGAGCAGGTGGATACGAAAACAACAAATATGAAAAAGCAGCTCATAGAGCAGAAAAGAATTGGAATAAATATAAATGATTTCAGAAGCGACATATAAATTAGTAGAGTATCTTAAAACTCAAAAGATACAAGAGGGTGAATATCAAGGAAGGGACGTCAAACTAAATAAACCTATGCAGGGTGATGTTAAAAAATTTAAGGTGTATGTTAAGAATGCAAAAGGAAATGTTGTAAAAGTTAATTTTGGTCAGAAAGGTATGGTTATCAAAAAAGATAATCCAGGTGCTAGAAAGTCTTTTAGAGCTAGACATAAATGTGATCAGAAAAAGCCTAAGACATCAGCAGGGTATTGGTCTTGTAAAAAATGGTAAAATATGAGTCACTGGTTATATAAAGATAAGATATTAAAAGAAGCTCCTGAAGAATGCTTCGGTTTTGTTTACATAATTACAAACATTAAATCAGGTAAAAAATATATAGGTCGAAAATACTTTGGCTCAACGAGACGTGTAAAAGTAGCAGGTAAAAAACGACGAAAGGTTATTAGAAAAGACTCTAATTGGAGAGAATATACTGGATCATCAAAAGAATTAAATAAAGATATAAATACATTAGGAAAGTTGCATTTTCAATTTGAAATTCTTATCTTAGGTAAAACAAAAGGTCAAGTTAACTATCTAGAAGAAAATATACATCATAGATTTCACGTATCTGCTAACGATAAATTTTACAATGATTGTATAGGTCCAAGACGGTTTGGTAACGTCAAACTTGATAAACAACTACAAAATATAATTACAGAAATAGTTGTGTAATATAATAAAAATTCTTATATTATAGTATGGGATTAATAAGTTTATTAGAGGCAGTTCTTGGTAGATCTAAAAAGACATCTGGTAGTAATATGTCATTTAAGTGTCCACTGTGTAATCACTATAAACATAAGTTAGAAGTTGATCTAAGTACACAATATTGGCACTGCTGGGTTTGTAACGCTAAAGGAAGAAAGTTATATACACTATTTAATAAAATAGGAGCTACACTGTCACAATTAAAAGACCTTTCAAACACATCAGGTACATACATTCCAGTAAAAGAAGAAGTAAATAAGCATGTATCATTACCTTCTGAATTTAAATTAATATTAACTGATAATTCTAACAAAACAAATCCAGAATATAGAAACGCTATAATGTATCTAAAAAATAGAGGTATAACTAGATCAGATATTGTTAGATATGGTATTGGATATTGTGAATCAGGACCATATAGTAAAATGGTAATAATACCTAGTTATGATGAACACGGTAACTTAAATTTCTTTACTGGGAGAACGTATTATAAGGATTCTTCTTTCAAACATAAGAATCCAAAAGTATCTAAAGATATAATTGGATTTGACTTATTTATAAATTGGAATGAACCAATAATAATAGTAGAAGGAGCTTTTGATGCAATAGCTGTAAAGAGAAACACAATTCCACTATTCGGAAAAATAATATTAGATACACTTAAAAAGAAAATAATTGAAAAGCAAGTAAAACAAATATATATAGCATTAGATGCTGATGCTAGATCTAAAGCTTTAGATATATGTCAATATTTTACAGATAATGGTATACACGTTTATCTCGTAGAGTTACATGATAAAGATCCATCAGATATAGGATATAAAGATATGATAGATATTATATATAAAACAAAACCTCTAGAGGGTGGTGATTTAATGCTTAAAAAAATGGGGATTTCGATTTGATAAATAAAATAGATGTTGGGTTTAATAAATTAGAAAAGGTGTTGCATATTGCTGACATACATATTAGAAACTATCAACGACATAAAGAATACAGATCAGTATTTAAAAAATTATATGCAGCCGCAAAACAACTACCACAAAATTCTATAATATATGTAGGAGGTGACGTTGTACATAATAAAACGGATATTTCACCTGAACTAATTTTAATTACATCAGAGTTTCTAACAAGATTAGCAGATATAAGACATACAATAGTTATAACTGGTAATCATGATACAAATCTTAATAATGTAAGCCGGTTAGATGCACTATCTCCTATTATTAATAATTTAAATCACCCACAACTACATTATCTAAAAGACTCAGGTGTATACGAGATAGGGAATACACACTTTACAGTATTTAGTATATTTGATGAATCATCGACATTTATTAAAGCTAATTCATTTGAAGCAGAAACAAAGGTAGCACTATTTCACGGACCAGTCAAGTCATCTAAAACAGATATAGGATATGAAGTAACAGGAGATGAATACACAGAACAATTATTTAATGGTTATGATTTAGGATTATTAGGAGATATTCATAAGCGACAGTATGTTGATAAAAGTAAAAAAATATGTTACCCGGGTTCACTAATACAGCAAAATTTTGGTGAAGCATTTGATAACCACGGTTATGCGATATGGGACATTACAACACGTAAACCTACATTTACTAATATACCAAATGATTATGGATTTTATACAATCGATATAAAGGATGGTAACTTACTTGATATAGAAGATATACCAAAATATCCGCGTATTAGAATTCGTACAACAAATACAACGGAAGCAGAAGTAAAAACAATAATCAAAGAGATAAAGAGTAAGTGTCGTCCAAAAGACATTGTGATAATTAAACAAGATAAAATTAAAGGACATGCAACTAATAGTACAGTACTAACAAGAGATGTACGTGACATAAATTATCAAAATAAATTACTGCAAGAATATATGGATAATAATCATGATGTAGATCCAATAATGATGCGTCAGATTAAAAAAATTAATAAGACATTAAATGAATATTTACATAATGAAGATATAACAAGATCTATAACATGGAAATTAAAAATGTTTGAATTTTCTAATATGTTTAGTTATGGAGATGGTAATATAGTTAATTTTGATAAAGCAAAAGATGTTATAGGAATATTTGCTCCTAACCATGCTGGTAAATCTGCAATACTAGATTCATTAACATTTTGTATATTCGATAGATGTAGTAGAGGTAAACTAGCTACTGACATAATGAATAATAAGAAGAATAATTTTCATTGTAAATTAAACTTTGAAATAGATGGAACAAATTATTTTATTGAGCGTAAAGCTAGAAGAATTCTTAAAGGCTGGATGAAAGGTAAGGTTAGAGTTGATGTAGACTTCTGGTATGTCGATGAAGACGGAAATAACGTGTCTCTCAATGGAGAGCAACGCAGAGACACAGATAAAATGATAAAAGGATATCTAGGTGAGTATGATGACTTTGTATTAACAGCTTTATCTGTACAGAACAATAATACAGGTTTTATAGATAAGTCACAGTTCGAGAAAAAAGATTTATTATCACAATTTTTAGATATAACTGTATTTGAACAGTTGTATCAAATAGCGAATGAAGAAATTAGAGATGTGCAAGCGCTATTAAAGGATTTTGGAAGTGTAGATTATTCACAACAGATAATAGATGCAGAAGAAAAGCTAGAGAAGTGTAGTAAAAGATTTGATGAGTATGAAGAGCAAAAATTAACTCTAGAGGGTGAGGTAAAGATTATTCAAAAGGATATACTAACAAAAACAAAAACACTACATAAACGTGTACCTTTAGATGATATAAATATATTAGATCTTGAACTTATAGGATTAGAAAATCAGATACAGGTAATAAACACAAGACTGCAATCAGATGAAACGGTAGCTATTACTAATAAAGAAAAAATAAAAAAAGCTAACGAGATATTAAAATCATATAATATTGATTCTGTTAACCAACGTTATATAACATATAATGAAACAGTGGCTAAAGCTTCTGGTTTAGATCAACAACGTGAGCGTCTTAAATTAGAGGTAAAACATAAGTTAGAAAAATTAGAAACAAATAGTGAGTTTGATCCTAACTGTGATTTTTGTAAAAAGCGTGAGAGTGAATATATAAAAATGGCCGAAGAAACAAAGCTAGCACTAGAGCAAGATAAAATAAAGGTAAAAAACGTATTAGTTGAATTAAATATATATAATGAATATATTACTAATAATGCAACAATTGTAGATGATTATAATAAAATTAATCAAGTAAATAATTTACTAAGTATTATTGAACAAGAAAGAAACGCAGGTCGTTTAGCGTATTATCGAGCTAAAGATAAGCGAACAGGAATTCAACACACAGTAAGTGAAATAAAAAAGAAGATAAAAAAATATCATACTAATATAAAAGCAATAGAAGAAAATAAAAAAATAAATAAAGTTATAGAGCTTTTAACTGATAGTGAGAATATAATTAAACATGAATTAAATTCTGTAAATAGTAAATGCCAATTATGTTATAGTGATATAAAAGTACTCAAATCAGAAATTAAAAATGTAAATAGTCAAATTAACAAAGCACATGAATTAGAAACAAAATTAAAAGCGTATGAATATTATTTAAATGCTATACAGAGGGACGGTATTCCATATGAAATAATATCTGATACTCTACCATACATCGAACAAGAAGTTAATAATATACTACATCAGATTGTAGAATTCGAATTAATATTTGATGTCGATGGAAAAAATATATTAACATATATTAAGTATGGTGAAAATAATCAATGGCCGTTAGAAATGACATCTGGTATGGAGAAATTTATATCTTCATTAGCAATTAGAGTTGCATTAATTAATATATCAAGTTTACCACGACCTACATTCTTAGCGATAGATGAAGGATTTGGTAACTTAGATACAAATAATATTAATTCAATTGCAATGTTATTTGATTACCTTAAATCTGAATTTGATTTTATATTAATTATATCTCATATAGATATTATGAAGGATATGGTTGATGATCTTGTAGAAATAAACAGAACAGGTAGTGTAAGTAACGTTATTTATTAATTATTCGATATTTATATATGATACTTGCGTAGAGTAAGTAGATATAATGGAGAATAAACATGCAACAACGTCGTATAGGAAAATATCGACCACAATTTGATCAAACTGTATTAGTAAATGATTCACAGTTTGATTCTAGGTACTTTAGATTAGATGATGTTCCTGAGATTTTAACTGCAGGTAAAAACATGTTTAAGATGTTTGGTAATAATCAACTACTACAAGCAGACACACAGGTATTAATACAAGTTACAGATATTAATAATAATCCAGTATATCACCATGTAAATAATTATATTGATTCAACAGGTCGTTTACTAATTGGTATCTGGATATATCCAGAAACACCACCGGGTATAGGTAAAATAGAAATTTTAGGAATAGCTGCGTTTAGATCGGATGGTAGACGTATACCACAAAATTGGAGGAATCGTTATAATATTAAGTGGTCACGTGATATTATAATACAACCATCTGACATCAATAAAACACCAATAATATTTAAAAAAATACCGGGTGTTAAGCTTACGGAAAATATACGTGAATACTTAACACAAACATATGTATCTGGTACCTCTATTGCAACAAGTACCGACGGAAGTCTTACATATTCATATAATGGTTATGGAGACGCATATATTTCAAAAACGGGTGGTATATTCTCTGCTTCTATGGCTGGTGGTTTAATAACAATACCAGATCCAGGATTTTCACTACCAACTGGTTATAGCTTACAGCCAGGAGAAGATATAATATATTCAGCATACGTAGATGCTGTATTAAGTAGTACAACTATCAAAGTATCACCATACTCATTAGCAGTTAAATCAGAGCAAACTAGTGGAAACCAAGGAGGTGGTGGAACTGGTAGAACAAAACTGAGTATTTCCACTGTTAACAGTATACTACCAGTTTCTGCATTTGGACCTGTTACTGGGTATACTTTAGAGTTTCAACAAGAAGCAACATATGCAACCGGCTCAATTAATTCACAATCGTTTGCAAGTATTACTCTAAAAAATTTAGAACCAATTGCAGGTAATATTCACTCTATAAAAACGCATATGAAAAGTCACGGATTTGCAGGTTGGGAATTAATAAGTGAAGAAATATTACAAGAGCGAAATTTATTAATAGATGTTCAATCTGATTTAGCTTTTGATCCCATAGGAGATTTTAAAAATCAACCAACAATAAATAATTTTTGGGCTTCTTCTTCTGTAAATCAACCTGGTAATGCTTTTATAAATAAACATGATGATTCTGAAATGATATCATCTATGGTAATAACAGGTAGTGTAGAACTATCAGGTTCAACAAACTATCCAGATGCACCGTTAGCATCAGATCCGTATATAAAGGTATATAGTATACCGGATGTTGAAATATACCAAGATAATGAATATCAAATAAAGTTTAAGGTAGTAGCATTAGCAAACTCAAGCAACCAAATATCATCATCATATATGGATGTATACATATCAGGTAGTAATATAGGAGCGTCAGATGATAGAAATATTGGATTTAAATTAGTAACATTAGAGACAGAAAATAAAGCAGCTCCAAGAGTAAATGATGTATCAAACTTCAAGAACATTCCAGACAATTCAGCAGGAACTACAACTACCGTTAATACAACTTACTTTCCAACATTTACTGTTGATAGGAGTATAGATGTTGCAGCAAATTGGTCACCAAATACTACTGTTAATACTAGTGTGACTGATACAGCAGGTCCAGACAGAAGGTTATTAGAGTTATCATATACACCGTCGTTAGATACTGACGCACATCTTGTTTTTGCTGTAACGCGTGGAAAATGGCATATAGCAAATATACAAATGGAAGGAGCCAATGATTATGGATTTACTCCAAATCATACGTTTCTAGAAATACCAATACAGACACCACAGTCAGATGATGTGTTAGATTTTAAATTTGAATTTTATAATGCAGCTGGTGATATTGCAAATATATCGTTAACAACACAATCTATGGATTTTGTTGGAGGTAACTTATATGTTAGTGGAGATCAGAATCAAGTTTCTGGATCTTTTATTATCGGTAATGGATTAATAATGAGAGGATTTGCATAAGATATGGCAGAATTAAGAACAGTACATTATGGAGGATTTAATTACGCAACAGGTAGCACACTTGCTCCTGGGTTGATGATGTGGTCTGGATCCATAAGTTTATCTTCATCTGTAGGTGGTAATGTAACTTCCTATACCGGATTAGGATTAGAGTTAATAGCTAACAGCGCTTCATACTTAAGATTTAGATCTGAACCAAATGAATTAGATATAAGATCAGATAAATTCTTTTTAGGAAGTAATGCACAATATATATCTGGATCTGATGGGAATATAGAGATATCATCCAGTAACTTCCATCTAAGTAATGGTGGTGATGTTGTAATGCAAGGTACTATCACAGCAGAAGCCGGTGGTACTATTGGTGGATGGGAATTACAATCTGATAGTCTTCATAGTACAGGTTATTCAGGAACTAACCCTGGAATTGATTTACAGTCCGGTGCTAATCCAACCATATATATAAGAAAAAATGCAGCAAATTTTATTAAAATGAATTATCAAGCAAGTTCTGTCTGGGGAATTACTGGTTATAATTCAGGACTAAATTTATTCTCATTAGGAGCTGTAAATCAAATTGCAGGGTGGACATTTGATGATGAAAAATTAACTGGAGGTAAATTAGTATTAGATAAAGCTGGAAAAATTTATTCTGAAGGATTCCAATCATCTCCAATGCCACTAGGTGGTACTGGATTTATGCTAACAGTAGATGATGGAACTGGAGCAAGTTTTCTTGAAGTAGAAAATGCAAGGATTAGAGGAACATTATCAACAGCAGTATTTGAAAAGGAAACAATTAATGCTGTTGGTGGACAGTTATTAGTAGCTAATTCAACAACAACAATGACATCATCCTATACTCCTGCAGCTGCAACAACAATGTCTGTTATGAATGTAACAGGGTTCTCAGCAGGTGAAATTATAATAGCAAAGAAAGTAAATAATACTGGATTCAATACAGAGTATATGTTAATAGAGTCTGCATCTAGAAGCTCATCAAATGATAATGAAACACAAGGAGACATTTATGTTGAACGGGGATATACTGGAACTGGTACAGTTGATTCTAGTTCACTACCTGGTAAAGTAGGAGGAGCTGTAGACTACTCAGGTTCACAGGTATTAGTATCAACAGGAAAGATAAACACCGGATTTATACACATGAATGCAAATCCAAACGATATATTTACTCCATATATTGATATTGTAGAAAGAACAGGGAGTGGATTATATGATGCAAATAAAGTAGCTAGATTAGGAGATTTAACTGGTATAGAAGATAATAATTTTACTGATGGTGTAACCGGATATGGATTATATACAGACAATGGATACTTCAAAGGTAAAATAGAGGTAGGTTCAATACCAAATCAACCACCTGTCGATAAACTATTATTACATTATAATTTTTCACAAGCAACTAGTTCTGGATATATCTTAGATCAGACTCCAAATCTAAATTCAGCATCTATAGTAAACACATATGATTTATCATTTCCTGGAACGGTGACTGGCTCATTCATAGCACAAGTTACTAGAAGTATTTTCGAGGTATTTACATCTTCTCTATCTCAAAGTAAAAATTCATTTTCAGCTGGCTATAGGTTTAGACATCTTGATGGAAATAACGGTCGTAACTTTTTTCTTGCAAAAGGGCATGGTCAATTCGTTGTATATAAACAGAGTAATAATTCAGTACAAATGCGACTCAATACAGGAAGTGCAGGTAATGATTACTTTAGTATAGATACAGGTGCTAATGCAATATCACCAAATAAAACATATCAAGTATTTGTAACTGCTAAAGAAGATGATAAAGTTGAGTTATATCTATACAATGTAGACGACGGCAACTTAGTTAAGTATGTAACAGGAAGTTTAGCTGGGAAGCATTTTGGGGCTAATAAGTATATGGGAGCATCATATACCCATATGCAACATGGAAAATCAGGCTGGGCAGGCTCTCCAAATGACTGTCAATTTTCAGGTTCAATGTTTGATATAAGATATTATAATCAACATGTACTTACCGAAGCACAATGTCAAGCAATAGTGCAAAATCCAGATTCAACTACCGGAGGTACAGTTATAGATGGTAATTCGATAGCAACTGGTAAGATACAATCAAACAATTATGGCACAACTAATGGGACTGAGATAGATTTAGATCTAGGAACAATGACAATGGGTGGAACAACTGCTCCTGGATTTCAAATAGATGCTAATGGACTTGTACAAGCTGTAAACTTTGCAGAGAAACTAGTAACAGTTACTAGTGGCAATTTATCTTCATATAGAGTATCAGTAACCGGAGGGTACAACTTAGTATTTGATGGATCAGAAGGTGGTGAAGTAACTATGAATATGGCATTATATACTGATCCAGGATTAATCAAGGGAATAGTATTGCCACAATCGGGTGTAGAATTAAATGCAACCGTAAATATATATCCAAAAGTAGAAGGTATTAGATTTGATGATGGAGTAGTAGCAGTTTCTGGAAATCAAGATTCTAAAACATAAGGAGAAAATAACATGTCAGATGTTTTATTAACACTTAATCAGAGGTATACGATGGGAATAGAGTCCGGGAGTACAGTTATAGTAGACTCTACAGACGGTGCTGAAGGTAAGCAAATCTTCAGAAATAATATGATTATATCTGGTGCTCATGACCCAACTGTATTTGGAGATGTTCCAACAGTAACATTACTGAAAGGACAGAATCTTGGACTTAATATTATTGATACAGGATCAGTACCTGGAGCAGCTCATGCTCAACTTCGCCTTACCTGTTTAGAGGAAGGTGACGCCGTAATGCAATATTACGGAAATTTTGGAGGTGCTACCCCTACTTTCACAACAGGTATTGATGCATCTGATGGATGTTATAAGATAGACCATGCTACTACATTAGTAACTAACAACAGTACTCCATTTTCTATCCATCCGTCACAAAACATAGTTACAATGTCAGCTGATGTGTACATAGATGATGATCTTAAGGTAGGAGGAGATATTTATATAGTAGATGATTTAATTGTTGGAGATTGTGCACATATAGACGCACTACACGTTGGAACAGGAACTGACACAGATCCAGGTGATGGGGATGTGACTATAGATTCTAATCTATATGTTGGAAATTATTCAGAATTTAATGGTATTACGAAGATTTCACAATCAGCAGGAACAACAACAGGTCATTATCTTTATGTCGATGTCAAAAACTCTACGTATTCTGCTCAATTTAGAAATGGTGTCGGTGCGAATTCTGAGAACTATGAAGGTATAAAGATACAGTGTGGACAGAATGTAAATAATAGTGTAACAATGGTATGGACTACATATTCCGATGGTGATGGAACCAGTTTAGATTATATGAAAGGAGATGGCGCGGGAGGTGTAAAATTTACAGGACAAGCACACTCAACATATTGTGATATAAGAAATAAAAATTCTGTAGTTCCGATAGAAGAATCATCACTCAACCCACAGGATATACTTAATAATATTAATATCTTTGAATTTAAGTATAATTCATATGACTGGATGACAGATGAAATTAAAAATAAAAAGGATACAGAAAGACGGATTGGGGTAATTGCTCAAGAAATGGAGAGTACCCCACTTGCTTATACAGTTGAAGATAATGATGCAATAAATGAAAAGGAAAACAAACCCCTAGGTTCACGTGGTTTTAAATATAAAGAAGTAAGATATAAGGAAATAGTACCACTATTAATTCAGACTTCTAAAGAACAATACTCAAGGATAATAGAATTAGAAAATAGAATAAAAGTATTAGAGGAGAAGGCATAATGACATATCCAACAGGTACAGTAGCAATGAGTGGATCAGCAATATTATTTATTACAGGATCCACATTAACTGAAGGGTCTAACACAGGAAGTGATGCTTTTGACGACAAGGCTATTGTAGCGAAATGGGAGGTAGATCCAAGTGACAATACCAGTGTACAGTTAAGAATACCGAAAGAAATTACAGGTCAGAAACAAGATAGAATAGCATTCTATATGTCAGGGAGTGGAAGAGTTGGAATAGGAACTAAAGATCCTCAAGCTGCATTCGATGTTAGAGATACATCAGAAAAAGATAATGTTGAACCAGAAGAGTATGACTCAGATGCTGCAGAAACAAAAGAATCATTATTCAAAATAGATAGAACAACAGGATTTGCAGAAGTAACAGCCAGTATAATAAGTTCAAGTGGAGCTATGATAGGAGATGGTTTATATAGATCTCACCATTATTTCAAAGGATTTTGTTTAGGAATAAGTTCCGGTAATTGGCAATTTGGAGAAGATATGGCAGATCCTCAATATCCACTTCAATTAAATCAAGATTATGGAAATACAAGTATAGATGCGGGTAGTCTTAGTGATGTAAGTAGTTGGTTTAGGAGTAGTTGTGTTGTTGTACCAAGAGATTGTAAAGCGACTAAAATGGTAGGTTGGGCTACTAGTACCACTACAGGTAATATAAATATAGCTTTAGTTAAAATAACACCTACAAGAAACACAACTGCTGCAGTTCAACCCTATGTAATATGCTCTTCATCGTTTGCTGCTCTTAATAATCATGATAAAATGGAAGACTTTACAGAAACGACCATGGTTACATCAAGCTTAGCAGCAGGAGACATATTGATGCCTTTTGTAATATCTCCAGATACAAAATATACTTATTTCAATTTTACGTTAGAGACAACTTCTGACAGTTAATTAGAGAAAAAAATTATAGGGTGATATTTATATATGGCTACAAAGATAACATGGGATAAAGCAGATTTTACGTGGGATAATAATCCACATAAGTGGAATCTCGTAGAAATTATAGAAGAGCTAGTATCTGATGGTGGTGACGCAGTACCTAGAAAATTAGAAGAGCTACCTAAAGAAAAGAAGAAAAAGTTCATTAGGTTAATCATGGAATATAAAGGTATTAAAATCTATGATGAAAAGAAAGAAGTTAAGAATATAAAAGCATATACACAAGACGTTAAGCTAATCGCTGAGGAGATAAAACGAAATGTACAAATTATACACTGATAAAATAGAAAATTTCGAAGCTGTTATTAAATTAGAAGGAGCATCTCCTTCTAAATCTAAAGCTAGATTAGTTGTTGAATCTGATAATTTTAGTTTATTATTTAAAGGTAAGGTAGATAGTAACGGGAAGGTGACAATACCTGTTAGAAGACTAAAAGGGTTATTAGATGAAAATACCAAAGGTACTATAAAACTAGAAGTAATAGCAGAAGATACTTATTTTACACCGTGGGAAAGCGAATTTCAAGTAGACACATCTAAAAAAATAACTGTAGAAATAAAATCTCAATCAGCACCTATTATAGAATCAGGTAAACCAAAATTAAAAGTAAAAGTTATGAATGAACAAAGAGTTACAAAAAGTGAAACAGAACATGTAATAAACATTGTTAAGTTATTAATACGTGAAAATATAAATATAAAAAATCTTTCTATAAAAAAGAATAAATTAAATAATATAGTAGCAGAATATATTAATGAAAATATTATAACAACCGAGCAAAAAGCTCCTGTTATACAAAAAGTTATAAAAGTTTTAGAAAAACGTAAATAGGAGTTATAACGTATGCCCAATTTACCAAATTTATCTGGGTCAAATATTCAAGATACTTATCAAAGAGTCTTGCATACAGATGGTACATTAGTTTATAATGGAACCGGGTCAGTTATATCTACACTACCAGTAACGGCATCATACGCTGTATCTGCTTCTCACGAAATAACATACGAACTATCTTCATCTTATGCTGAAACTGCAAGCTTTGCAAATAGCTTTGAAGTTACGGGACCAATTACAGCAAGTAATATAAGTGCAAGTGGGCATGTTACAGCTAATAATGTGAATTTAAATAGCGACGGAATTAATATCCTAGGCAGGGGTATAGACTATTTAGCACCAAATATCCGAATTAAACATACTGGATTAAATGTAATTAGCGACATATCAGCCTCAGGTAATATAAGTTCAAGTGGAATTATTTATGGACAAAGTTGGTATGGAGGAGTTGCTGGACGAGTATACCCAGACAGGTCACAAACTTCTAATGGCCAATTTTTTACTGCTACAGCAAATAACCTAATAAGTAATACATCACTTTCTGTAACCAGTGATATAACAGCATCAGGTAATATAAGTTCAAGCCACACAGGTTCTTTTGCAGAATTATCTGTAGCTAATATGCCAGCCGGTATAGATAATAGTGTTGTAATTTTAGATCAAGATGGAGTATTAAGAACAGATGAAATAAACGGAGCAGTTTGGGGAACAGCTACAGAATTTCTTACTACCGGCCCATCTGAAGGATTAATAGAAATACAATCAGAAGCTATAGCTTCAGGTTGGACTGTAGCAGCAGCTTCAATTGCAACTAATTTTAATCCTGCAGTTGATCAAGTTCTTAATAACAATAGAGATATACATGGTAAAGAGTTTGGTGGAACAGCAAGACATATGCTATCTATGGGCACTAATGATAAAGTCAGAGTTGGATCAAACAACAATCCATTAGCATTACGTTCAAGTGGTATAATTGAATTATCTGGTAGTCTTCATGATCAATACGGAACAATAACAGCATCAGCAAATATAAGTTCAAGTGGAAATATATATGCAAATCAATACCTTGTAGAAGGAAAAACAGCTATAGATTATATCAGTGGTTTGACAACGATAGCTTATGGTCAAAATAACCAAAACAATCTCGTAAGAGGAGCGACTGTTCAATTAGGCGAAGATAACACCCAACACATTACAGCATCAGGTGATGTATGGGTAAGTGGTTCTGGAAATGATATATACCTAAATACTAATGGAGACATAACAGCTTCAGGTAATATAAGTGCAAGTGGAGATATAACAGCAGATAATATTTACGTATCAGGTTTGGTTAGCCGTGTTAATGATGCAAATACAGGATTCCAATTTGGAATTGATACAGTACAAATTGAGGCTAATGATATAATAATAGGTAATTTTAATACCAATCGAATCGAACTTAACATGTCGGTAACAGCCTCAAGTGATATAAGTGCAAGTGGTGATATAATAACAACTAACATAAGTGCAAGTGGGGAAATAACTGGAAATTATATATTAGCAAAAAGGCCAATGGTACAGTTATCAGGTGGTGATACTAAAACTACAAATACTGATAACGCAAACTCAGGTGGAGATATAAATGATGATGCTGCACAATTATCATGGACAGTAACAGATTTTTCAGATACAGATTATTATACTGTTTCTAGTAGTTGGGGTATAGGTGTAAAACAACCCGGAAGGTATAGATTATCAACTCACGTAAATGTACTAACAGGAGGTGCAAGACCAGGATGTATGGTTCAATTTTACACAGGATCAGCATTTGGTGTTGCAGCAGCTAAAGTTTTACCACCTGAAGGATGGACATATATTAGAAAAGCAAGTAATGATATAAAAGGTAATCTTAATATATATAATTATATAGTACAGTTAAGTTCTGGAAGTTTTGTTTCTGTTGTAGCTAAAAATAATGCAAAATATGGTGGAGGAGCAGTAGTGACTTGGTCTGGAAGTCTATCATATTTTAATATAGAGTATTTAGGAGCATAAAATGGCAGATATATCAACAATAGCAAGCGGTAGCTTACCAACAAATTCAAAAAATTACATAAAACACTCTCAACAAAAATCAGAATTAGAATCAAATGATGATGTATATATTTTAAGAACGTTAATAGATAAAATAAATGAACTTGTAGAAGAAGTCAACACCTTAAAAAACTCATAATGAGATACGGTACTTTATAATATAATAAGATATTTATAATATATGACAACATTAGGAAAATATTTAGCAGATCAAATTATGGTAGAAGAAGCTTCTACTATAACAACTATAGTTGCAATCTACCCGGGTCGCTTTCAACCTATGGGTAAACACCATGCACAAGCATATAAGTGGTTAAAATCTAAATTCAAAGACGCTCACGTAGTAACATCAGATAAGGTAGATTTACCAAAATCTCCATTTTCTTTTAATGAAAAGAAAAAGATAATAAATTCTCATGGTATACGTAATATTGTTAAAGTAAAGAATCCATATCAAGCAACAGAACTTCTTAAAAAGTACGACCCAAAAACCACAGCAGCAGTATTTATGGTAGGTCAAAAAGATGCTGGTAGATTGGGCGGTAAATTTTTTAGACCATGGAAAGGAAAAGCTGAGGTTGGATATAAGGAAGGAGCATATACAATTATAGCTCCTCATGTATCATTAAAAGTACCTGGACATGGAGAAATGTCTGGAACTGCAATTAGACAATCACTTGGAGCTGCTGGCATTACTAAGAAAGATAGAACTGAACTATTTAAGCATATTTTTGGTCATACAAAGAATTATGATTTAATTACTAAGAAGTTAGGAGTTAATGAATCTATATTAAATTTTATTGCATCTGGTAGAATACAAAAGATATTATTAGAAAATAATAAAACAGGAACAGCAGCATTAGGTGATGTAGATGATGGACCTCAAGGGTGGTATCAGTCGCAAGCTCACTATAAAACATCGACACAGCGTATGGCTAACAAATTAGGAATGACAATTATTGATTACCTATCAGGTGACAAGGAATTAAAATTTGGTATAAGTAGATTCCAAGGAAAAACAATGTCACCATCATCATTTCCAGCCGGTGTAGCAGGCGCAAAAACTCCTACAAACCAAGATGATTTACCATCACATAGAGCTTATGTAAAATGGAAAAAACATGTAGATGGAATTGCAACTCAACTGGGTATGGAATTATTAGATTATTTAGGAGCAGAAAAATCTAAAAAAGAAAAAACACCTACAGGTCAAAAAGTTAAAGAGCCAAATATAATTGATAAAACACCTAATACAGTAGATGAAGCAATATCATTACCTGTTGAAATAGGTGATACTGTATTGATGGGTAAATTTAAAAATAAGAAAGTTGTTGTAAAGACAATTAGCTTTAATGAAAAAGGTGACTTATTAATTAATGGTAAATCAGCTATGAGAATGCGTATACCACCAAAACAAGATAATGTTAATGAGGGGTTAATTCTTGAAGGTGGAGCTTATGGTCATATGTCTCATCCATTCGATGATAGAGGACTAACATTTGGAGATTTTAAGGAGATAATTAATATATCACTTCAAGGAAAATTAGATGTAAATTCAGCTGCAACAGAAAAAACAGATGGTCAAAATTTATTTATAACTTGGAGCGGTGAATTAAGAGCTGCACGTAATAATGGAGATATTAAACGAGGTGGGATGGATGTTAAATCATTTGCAGCCAAATGGAAAGGAAGAGGTAATATAGAAAAAGCATTTACATATGCATTCAAAGATTTATCAAAAGCTATAGGTAAGTTATCTGAAAAGCAGAGGTTAAAAGTATTTAATAATGGTAGTAATTGGATGAACATGGAAATTATGTACCCAGCTTCTCAAAATGTTATTGTTTATGATGCACCACATTTACAATTCCACGGAGTATTAAAATATGAGAAAGGATCACCGGTAGGTACGGTTAGTGATGGAGCAAGAATTCTTGCAGGTATGATAAAGCAGGTAGACGCTAATATACAAAAGAATTTTAGTATTATTGGGCCTCATATACTTAAAGTTAATCCACATCAAGATTTTGGTAAAAAAATACCACACTTTGTATCTAAACTACAAAGATTAATGTCTAAGTATAGTATGAAGGATTCACACACGTTTGCTGAGTATCACCAAGTGTGGTGGGAAACATATATTAATAGGAGTTTTAGAAACCTCGACACAAGAACAACAATGGGTCTTGTTAAGAGATGGGCATTCTTTGATAAATCATTTAGGTTAGATAAAAAAAATATAGCAGATGAAGAGCTGCTAGCTAAACTTAAAGACTTTGATAAACAAAAACATAAAGGTACTGTGCAAGATACTATGAAGCCGTTCGAGTTATTATTTTTTGAATTAGGTGTTGAAGTTCTGCAAAATGTAAATAACTTCTTATCAGTAAGTCCTGAAAAAGCTATACAACATATCAAAAAACAGGTTTCAAAAGCTATAAGTGATGTACGTAGAGGTGGTGATATTAAAAAATTAAATAGGATGGGTAAGCAGTTAAATAAATTAAACTCGATAGGTGGTTGGAAAGCAATTATACCAAGTGAAGGGTTGGTATTTATATATAAAGGTAAGACGTATAAGTTGACAGGTGCATTTGGTCCAATAAATCAAATAGCAGGTATGATGACATTTTAAGGAAGGTTATGAAAAAAGGAATATCAGAACAAAAAGTAAAAAGGATGAGAAATATACTAACAGGTAAGTATAATTCTAAATCTAAAATAATGAGTGGGTACACTAAAAAGGTAACTGAATATAAGGAAGGTGATATTTGGGAAGAAAAGGATAAAAAGTGGACTATTAAGAATGGTGTAAGACAAACAGTTAATAAGTTAGATTTTGCTAGAAAAATTAATAAAATTCCATATGTTTGTCCAAAGTGTTCAACATCATTAAAACATCCTGCACATAAACAGATGTATAAACGGTGGGGTCAATGTTTAACGTGTATAACTAACTGGTCACTTAAAATGCAGAAAGATGGTACATATGAAGAGTGGCATAGAGAGTTTGACTCTGAAAACTTTAATGCATATATACAAGATATACAAGAAGAATATGAAGATTGGTTAGATAAAAGAAATTCAAATCATTATATAACTGAAGCGGGACAAATTGAAGATTGGAATGGAGGTCAATCTAGTGAGGAAGTTGCTAAACAATTTTATAAAACAATAGAAAAAGTACAGGAGAATCGAAATGAAAACAAGCAAGATACAACAAATAATTAAAGAAGAAGTACATACCATGTTAGAAGCTTCTATTTCAAAGAGATTTCAAAAAGCTGTAGAGACCTTACAATCAGGTATGTTGAAGCAACAACAGTTAGGTAAAAAATTTATGGTTGAAAAAAATCCTGCTAAAAAAGAAAAGATAAAGCAAGCGTTAATTGCTATCCGTAAGGTAATAAAAAAAGCAGAGTTAGATTATGAAAGTGCATTATATAATGAGCCTGCAGGTGAGTTAGAGGAAACAGATATAAGAAAAACTCACGGTGATAAGAGAATAGAAAATCCTAAAACAGGTAACAAAATAAAATTAAGAACTGCATTAAAAGCTAAAAAAGGCTCTAAAGTATACGGTACAGCAAGAAAAATTTATAATAATCTAAAAGACGAGGATTAAAAATGAAAAAGTTATGGAAAGTATTGTTAGGGATAGGTGCTATAATTGTAGGTATACTTGCAATGTCATCTAAAGGAGGTAAAAAACAATTTAAGAAAGACATCAAAGAAAATAAGAAAAAAATAAAAGACGTACAAGATAAAACAAAAAAACTTAAAAAGGAAAAAAAGGTTATTAAAGAAAAAATAACTAAGACTGCCGCTAAAATAGAGAAAACAAAAGCTAAAGTTAAATCTACTAAGTCAGCTAAAAAAACAACTTCTGATTTTAAGAAAAAATATAGGAGTAAAAAGTAATGAAAAATTTATTATTTTTATTAGCAACTATTATATCATTAAATTGTTTTTCACAAGACAAGATTGTAAAAATACCACAATCAGAGTTAGATGAGTTTTTTCTAGCACTTGACACACTGGAATACCAAGATAGTATAAAGACAGTTTTAATAGCAGATTTAGAAATGCATTTGCTAAACAAGACACATTTGAATTTTAAGAATGAAACTATTCTTATGAATCAAGAATTTGAAATCGAACACCTAAATGATCAGATAAAACTATACGAAGATAGATTAAAAATTACAGACGCTTGGTATAATAAACGCTGGTTCGGTGTAATTGTTGGAGTAGTTGGAACATCAACTGCTATATACTTAGCAGGACAAATACAGTAAATTAAATTTTTATATATTTATATATACGATGGCTAAAGATCTAAAACAAATCATACAAGAAGAATATATAAGGTGCGCAAAAGATCCTGTGCACTTTATGAGAAAGTATTGCAAAATTCAACATCCAACTCGTGGTAAAATAAAATTTGATTTATACCCGTTTCAAGAAAAATCATTATTACAATTAAGAGATCATGATTATAGTGTAATACTTAAATCTAGACAGTTAGGTATATCAACCTTAACAGCTGGATATACGTTATGGGGTATGATATTTAATCAAGATTTTAATGCTCTAGTTATAGCAATAAAGCAGGATACTGCTAAAAATCTTGTAACTAAAATCAGAGTTATGCATGATAATTTACCATCATGGTTAAGAGGTCAAGTCACGGAAGATAACAAATTATCCTTACGTTTGAAAAATGGTTCGCAAGTAAAAGCTGTATCATCATCACCTGATGCTGGTCGTTCTGAAGCACTATCACTACTAGTAATTGATGAAGCTGCATTTATTGATGGTATCGATAATATATGGACATCGGCTCAACAAACACTTGCAACTGGAGGGAAGTGTATTGCACTATCTACTCCTAACGGTATAGGTAACTGGTTCCATAGAACGTGGATGAAAGCAGAAGCTGGTGAAAATAAATTTAATACTATTAGACTACATTGGACAGTACATCCTGAAAGAGATCAAAAATGGAGGGATGATCAAAATATATTATTAGGAGAAGATCAAGCAGCACAAGAATGTGATTGTGACTTTATTAGTTCAGGTAATTCAGTTATCCCAGGACCATTATTAGAGTGGTATAGAGAAAATCAATGTCAAGATCCTGTAGAAAAGCGAGGTCATGACAGCTCTTATTGGATATGGGAATATCCAGATTATACAAAAAATTATATTGTAGTAGCTGATGTTGCTCGAGGTGATGGAGGTGATTATTCAACTTTCCATGTTATAGATATAGAAGCTGTAGCACAAGTTGCAGAGTATAAAAGTCAAGTTGGAGTAAAAGAATTTGGTAATACGCTTGTAAACGTAGCTACAGAGTATAATGAAGCATTATTAGTGATAGAAAACGCAAACATAGGTTGGGCAGCAATCCAACCTGCAATCGATAGAGGTTATAAGAATCTCTACTATACATATAAACACGAGGGAGTAGTTGACCCTGATGTTCAACTAAACAAAGGTTATGATTTAAAAGATAAAACCCAAATGGTGCCAGGATTTACAACATCCGCCCGTACTAGACCACTTTTGATCTCTAAGCTAGATATTTATTTTAGAGAAAAAGCGTGCTTGGTACGTTCAAGTAGATTAATTGATGAATTGTTTGTATTTGTGTGGAAAGGGTCAAGACCCGAAGCACAATCAGGATATAATGATGATTTAGTTATGGCATTTTCAATAGCAATGTATATAAGAGATACAGCGCTAAAGTTAAGAAATGAAGGTTTAGAATTAAATAAGCGAGCTATTAACGGTATTGGTACAACCACCTCATATAACGGAGTGTATCAAACAAACCCAGATATCAATGATTCATGGGGTATAGAAGTTGGCGGTAAACGAGAAGATCTAACCTGGTTATTATAAGGAGAAAGTAAATGGCAGAAAAAACATTTTTTGGAAGATTACAAACACTATTTTCAACTAGTGCAGTTGTACGGAAAGTGGGTCCTAACAAATTAAAAGTTATAGACGTTAACAAAGCACAAGCTAATAGTGGCTTAGCTACAAACAAACTTATTGATAGATATACAAGATTACATGCATCTTCAAATCAGATGACATACAATCAATATCAAACATTTCAGCAACAGCGAATATCATTATTTACTGATTATGAATCAATGGATGAAGACTCAATCATATCTTCAGCGTTAGATATATATGCAGATGAATCAACTATGAAAAATGAAGTAGGTGATGTGTTAACTATTACGTGTGAAGATGAAACTGTACAAAAAATATTACATAATTTATTTTATGACGTTCTAAATATCGAATTTAATCTATGGCCTTGGGTTCGTAATATGTGTAAATATGGTGACATGTATTTAAAATTAGACATTACAGAAACATTAGGGGTTACAAACGTACAACCTATATCAACATACGAAATGATTAGAGAGGAAGGTACTGACCCTGCAAATCCAGAGTATGTTAGATTTGTACATGATGTATCTATGGGAGGTCAAGCATCAGCTGTTGGTGGTACATCTAAAACAGAACATGAAAATTATGAAATAGCGCATTTTAGATTATTATCAGATACAAACTTTTTACCGTATGGTAAGTCAATGTTAGAAGGAGCTAGAAAAGTTTGGAAACAATTAACTCTTATGGAAGACGCTATGTTAATTCATAGAATAATGAGAGCTCCTGAAAAACGGGTATTTAAAATCGACATTGGAAATATACCACCAGGTGAAGTTGACAATTACATGCAACAGGTTATTAATAAGATGAAAAAAGTACCATATGTAGATCCTGAAACAGGGCAATATAATCTTAAATTTAATATGCAAAATATGTTAGAAGATTATTATCTCCCAGTTAGAGGTGGACAATCTGGAACTGAAATAGACTCATTAGCTGGAATGGACTTCACAGGTATTGATGATGTAGATTATTTAAAAAATAAAATATTTGCAGGGTTAAAAGTACCTAAAGCGTTTTTAGGATATGATGAAACCACAGAAGGAAAAGCAACATTAGCTGCAGAAGATGTTAGATTTGCAAGAACAATAGAAAGACTCCAAAGAATTATAGTTTCAGAGTTAACTAAAATAGCTATTGTACACTTATACTCACAAGGATATACAGATGATAAATTAGTAGGATTCTCACTAGACTTAACTAACTCATCAACAATATATCAACAAGAAAAGATAAATCTTTGGGCTGAAAAAGTAAATTTAGCAGATTCAATGAAAGAAAATAAAATGCTTTCAGAAGAATGGATATATGAAAATATTTTTAATATGAGTCAAGAAGAGATTGCTAAACAAAAAACTAGTGTAATAGAAGATACAAAACAAAATTTCAGAAAAACACAGATTGAAGACGAAGGTGAAGATCCTGCAAATCCACCAGCTGGTCCAGATTCAGTAGAAGATGAAGAAGGTGGTCCATATGAATCAAATGGAAATGATCTAGGAAGACCACCTGAAGGTATAAAATATGGAACGCAAGATCATGTTAGAGGTGCAGATCCACTAGGAGGTAAAACATATTCACGAGATTATCGTAATAGGGATAGAGCTATAAAGCATGTAGCACGAGAATCTGTAGATGTGATAATAAAAAGCATGCAGAAAGATAAAAAAAATACATTGTTGAGTGAAAATAATCTACTAAATGATGAGTCTTTAAGAAAGAGTTGATATTTATAAGCGTATACTATGCTATTAGGACCAGAAAACCATGAAAGTAAAACATAATAAGATAAAAAACGTAGGTGTATTGTTTGAATTACTAACACGACAGATAACATCTGATACTATTAATGGTGTTGATAAATCACCAGCAATAAAAATCGTAAAGGAATTCTTTAAGAAGGATACACAATTGTCTAAAGAATTAAACTTATATAAAGCTATACAACAGCAAAAATATAAGCAAGAAACAAAAGCTGAAAAGTTTATTGATTTAGTTATATTAGAGCATGGTAAGTTGAATAGATTAACCCTGAGAAGAGAGAAGTATAATCTAATAAAAGAAATAAAGAATAAATATAATCTTGAAGACTTTGTTAAATCACATGTTTCAGAGTATAAGCTAAATGCATCTATATATAATGTGATGGAATCAACTACTAGTAAATATCAAAATCCAGCAACATTAATGTCATGTAAAACTTATTTAATTGAACATATTATAGATATACCAGCTACGAAAAATAAACAATCTTTGAATGTAATTAAAGAATATAGTAGACAGGATAAAGATTTAAGACTATTATCGTATAAAATACTATTAGAAAAGTTTAATAGTAAGTATGGAAAATTAAGTAGTAAGCAGAAAAATCTACTTAAGGAGTATATTAATAATATATCTAATACTTCAACACTAAAAAAATACATATCAGAAGAAGTAACTACAGTTAATAAAGCAATAAATTTATTAACGAAAAAAGTTAAAGATACAGTTGTAAAAATTAAGCTACAAGAAGTAAATCAACAGTTAGGATTAATTATTAAAGAAAAGAAAATAAAAGATACACATTTAATATCATTATTAAGATCTTATGATTTAGTACGAGAGTTGAAAAATGTCACTAAATAGTATAATAGAAGACAAGTTAAAAGAGTTAGAAGAAATGTCTTCAACAGGTGCTGGAGAAGCATATGATACACCTAATGCATTTAGTAAGGATGAAGAAGAAGATGAAAATGATAATGCTGAACAAGCAGGGTATAAAAAAGTGAAAGAATCTAAATTTAAGCAATTTGCAAAAGCATCCTTTCTAAACGAAGTATCATATAATGATTATAAAAAAGATGAATCTGCAACATCAAAACAAAAAGTTAATAAATCTATTAAAGAAGTAAGTAGTAGGTTGTTAAGGATAGAAAGAATTATAAATCATAATATAAAATTAAAAACAGAAGAAGGTATTGATAATAAGCAGTATTGGAAGTCAACAAGAAACGGCCTATATAAAATCTCAGAAAGAATGATGAGAATAGGTGAAAAACTAAGAAAGTTTTAATGAAAATATTAAATGAAAATATAACAGAAACTCAAATTAGAAAGATCATACGTACAGAAATTGCTCGTATATTTTTTGATTTATATAGAAAGCGTACAGTATGGGCGAGAGATAGTAAATGACAAAAACATTATTAATAGATTATACACCATTTGATATAACACCACAGATGATTATTGAATCTGAACAAAAAAACAATGGTAGAGTAATTGTAACAGGAGTTTTACAAAGAGCTGGTGCAAAAAATCAAAATGGTAGAGTATACCCAAAAGATATTTTATCACGTGAAGTAAACGAATACAAAAAAATTCAAGTAGCAGAGCGTAGAGCTCTTGGAGAGTTAGATCATCCAGAATCATCTGTTGTTAATTTAAGTAATGCTTCACATAATGTATTAGATGTATGGTGGAAAGGTGATGATGTTGTAGGAAAGGTAGAAGTACTATCAACACCAGCTGGTAATATTTTGAAAGAATTACTAAAATCAGGTATTAAATTAGGTATAAGTTCAAGAGGGTTAGGTTCAGTCAAGGAAATACATGAAGATAACACAGTAGAAGTACAAGATGATTTTGAATTGGTGTGCTGGGACTTTGTTTCTAACCCATCAACTCATGGAGCTTTCATGCAGAGAGTCAATGAGTCAGTCTCAGTTAAAAGGCGAAGAGTATCAAAGTATGATAAAGTAAATAATATAATAAGTGAAATGCTTTGTGATTTAACTTGCAAATGCTCTTTACCAAATTAGAGGAATAATATGAAAAAATTTAACATAAAAGAGTGGCAAGATAAATATCTAAACGAAGCGGGTATGATCACATATAAATCAAAAGATGGTGAATCTAAAGAGATGGAAGTTGATTCAGCAAAAATGCAATCAGACGATCATCCAGCTAAACAAGCTTGGTTAAAAACTCAAAAGGATGGTGATAGTGGAGAGAAAGAAAAGGTAAAAGGTGCTGACATGTTTACGCAAGGTGGTGAAAGACAGAAAGCTAGAAAAGCTAAAGAAGATCCATATGGTTTTAAAGCAGGTGGTGAAAGACAGAAAGCTAAAAAAGCTAAAGAAGATGAAGAAGATCCATATGGATTTGGTGATTTTGATGATAGTAAATTAACTAAAGGGTATGATGACGAATCAGGATCAGACGAAGAGTCAGGAGAAGGAGACGAGCTTGAGTCGTTAATAGCTAAACGAGACGATCTACGTCAACAGCGCTCTGATGTTAAGAAGGATATAATGGCGAATAGAGATGATAAAGAGATGGTTAGTATGTTAGCTAGTCAGCGAGATGAAATTAAAGATGAGCTTCTAGATGTGGAAGAAGAAATAGAGATGTGGCAACAAATGGAAGGTATACAGGAAATAATAGGTAAAACAGGTAGAGCAGTTCTTAGTAGACGAATTAAATAAGGAGTAGATAAGTGAAATTAAAGCAAATATTACAAGAAAGTAACAGAGATGCATTTGAAAGATCTCTAACACGTGAAGATAAACGTGACATTATGGATTCAGTTTCTAAATTTAATGAGTTTGGATCAAAAATATATAAAACCAATGAAATAGCAGAAATGGTCGAAGCTATTAGAAACATGACATCAGGAGCTTCTAAATTAGCACTACAGGAAACAGATGGATGGTTCGATGGTGTTACTGTAAAGAGAGATATGAAAGAAGTTGCTAACTCAACTAAATTATTTGAGAAAGCTGCTAAAGAACTATCTACACTACAGCAAAGACTTGAATCAGTATTTGAAGATATAGGTCATAAGTTAGGTAAGTACTATAATATTAACGAAGCTATGGATGCTGTAGGTAAGGAAGATGACGATATAGATAATGATGGAGACTCAGATGAATCAGATGAGTATTTAGCTAAAAAGCGTTCTGCAATTTCAAAAGCAGTTAGTGAAGGTAGATTAGATGAAGCATCAAAACCAATTGATAAGAAACTTGTTAAAGATTGGGAAAAGATGGTTAACTTCTTACAGGATAAGATGGAAGAATATAAGAAAAACCCAAACATTAAAAAAGATAATATGTTATACGGAATGGCAAATGGAGCTTATAATAACATGAATACTGTAAGGGGAATTCCTGGTCAATGGTTAAAAATACAAAAAATGATTGGTGAAGGTAAACTTAGAAGTAGAGGAGATAAGTAAAATGATAAACTTAAAAAAGATATTACAAGAAAGCAATGCTCCAGGATTCAAAGATAGAAAATTTGGTGCACCACTACCAACTTTAGCTAGTATACAAGCTGCATATGAAGCTAAACAATCTGCATTATCAGAAGACATGTATGATGCAGAGGAAGAAGATGAAATTGATGAAGCTGCTCCTAAAATGAAAAAATCTAAAGAAACAGAAGATATTAAGAAAATTTGGATGGCAACCTCAGGATTAACAAAAGGTGGTGGTTCAGGAAGATATGGTAAAGAGTTTGATAAAGCAAAGAAAAAAGCAATGCAGGCTCTAAATGATATGATGACATATTCAAAAATTGGAGTATAACGATGAACGAAACAAAATTACGTAAACTTATAAGCGAAGAGATAAGATCTCTATTATCAGAGAGATTCGGATCTAAAAAATTAGCATCTTTAGTTAGCGGAATGTCTAAATGGGAAAAATCAGCATTTCTAAGAGCTGGTGTTAAAACTGGATTAGATTGGAATACATTAACAGATAACGATTTACACGTTTCACCTAAAACACCTAAACAATTATATGGTAAACAAGGTATATATATTATTTTAGCATCACAGGATTTTGATTTTAAAGAGTCTGGAAGGTATGGATGGAGTAGAACAATTAAAAAAGGTCAAATGCTCGGAATGTTAATTGGTGGTAAAGTTGGATATGTGACTCAAAATGGATTAGGTTCTAAATCAAGACATTCTTCTAGAGTTCAACAAGTAAATCTGAAGGGAGGTCAAAGTGTATTTGCTATGTCAGATATGCCCCATACCGTAATTCAAATTAATTATTTAGATAAAAAAGATGCATTAAAAGCTAAACAAACTAAACGTGCAGAGATGAAACTTGGTGCAACATCATTCAAAACTGCTAAAGAATTCAAAGCTGAAAATATACGAAGATATACAAAAGCTCTAGAGCAATCAGCAGATAAAAAAGATAAGGTAAATGCACTGGTACTAAAAGCTGTTAATCATTCAAATAAAGTAGTAATAAAAGCTTTAGCAGAAATGAGAATGGATAGGTATAATAATATCGGTGTTGAGGTTGGTGGTAAAGTAATTGAATTAACATATGTTACTAAAAAACAAAATGAAATATTAGACGCATTTTCTAGATATACATCATATGATAAACAAGCTCAGGATGATTCTCGTGGTGGTGATTATTATGAAAAAGAACGTGCATCATATGCACTAGTAGTTAAGAAGAAAGTCGCACAAATGATGGCTGGTAAATACGATTCTTGGTAATAAAAGATAAAAATAATTAGTTAAAAGGTTGGTAATCCCAGCCTTTTTTCGTATATTATTATATAATAAGAATAATAACTAAAACAGTAGAAATGCAATTTAAACAACAAACAAGGGGAGGCAACGCTCCTCCAAGAGATAAAAATTTCAAACCAAGAGATAGAAATTTCAAACCAAAGCGTTATTCAAGACAGGACTTTTATGTAAAAGGTAATCCATCAGCAGTTGCTGTACCAGATAGTAAAACAGGTACGTTAGAGAAAGCTTTAAGATATTTTAAGCGACAATTAAAGGATTCTGATGTTATGGCAAGATATAGAGCTAATACAGAGTTTATAAAACCTTCACAAAAAAGAAGAATTCAGAAAGAAGAAGCTATAAGAAGTGAGCAGTATAAGAATAAAATGGAGAGTGGACGAGAGAAAGGATACGTTTGGATGTCAATGATTGACGGGGAAGCTCAATAACGATATAAAATAAAAGGGACAAAATGAAAAAAATAACTACATTACTATTCATTTGCGTCGGGTTAGCAACTTATGGTCAAACAACAATCAACCCAGACACAGTATGTGTAAATGCAACAGGTGAACAATATTTTGTCACCAATACGCCAACGTCGACGTATCAATGGACTATTACTGGTGGAGGTAGTACTCTGCAGACAGGACAAGGAACTAATTCTATTACAATAGATTGGGGAGCTGTTGGTGGACTTTATCCAAATGCAGTAGAGGTTATTGAATCGAATGCAGCAGGTTGCCCAGGAGCACCAATACTATTAGATGTATATGTATTAGATTTATCAGGTAATTCAATTGGACCATTTTGTGAAGGAGACCCAACAACTCCATTAGTAGGTAATCCTGCAGGAGGAACATGGTCAGGAACAGGTGTAGTAGCTAATGCATTTCAACCATCAACAGCTGGCGTAGGAAATTACATATTAACTTATTCAATGGCTGGTTGTGATATAACTATTAATGTTATTGTAAACAACGGACCAGTTACTGGG
>TARA_R110001583_G_scaffold10076_2_pt1 | contig 44151 bp, 45 predicted proteins | sample TARA_R110001583 | Tara Oceans TARA_R110001583 (sample SAMEA4398432) | marine metagenome | biome: Polar Biome; feature: [MES] marine water layer (ENVO:01000295) within the mesopelagic zone...; material: water (ENVO:00002006), including particulate matter (ENVO:01000060) such as...... | reverse complement strand
CCAACGTGGCTGTCGCTGGTTCGAACCCAGTCACTCGCTCCATTTAAGGGTATTATGAATCCAAAGTTCACGATTTTCACTGGACCAATGTTTGGATCGAAGACTACCCGTTTGTTTGCGGTTTTAGATCGCTATAAATATCAAAAGCGTAATATTATTGCGTTTAAGCCCGGCATTGACGATCGCTATTGCGAAACTAGCATTGTTACACATTCAGGAGCATCTATGCCCGCACGTGTAGTTAATAGCGGAATGGAGATTCATCAATACGTAACTCATCACGATGAATACGATGTTATCGCTGTAGATGAGGCGTTTATGATACCTGGGGCGTCCTGGGTGCTCGTTGACTTGTTTAAAAAAGGTAAAACGATTGTAGTATCGTCTTTAGATTTATCTGCGACTGGAAAGGCTTTTGAGGAGATTGAAGCTATGTTTCCGTGGGCAACACACATTGAGAAATGCCCTGCGGTGTGCACCGTGTGCGGACAGGATGCATTTTACACACATAAAAAAGTAGAAGATATTGCTGAGATAACAGTTGGAGGCGCCGAACTTTATGAGCCTCGCTGTTGGAATCACCATGGCTACTTTAATTCTCTCGACTACTTAAAATAGATGGCTAAAAAAAACTATCTACTGGATACCAGTGTTTACCTAACTGATGCTGATGCAATTTTTCGTTTTGATAATCATGATGTGTTTATCCCTTTAAAAGTATTAGAGGAAATAGACAAGCACAAAAAACGACAAGATTCGGTCGGCTCTAATGCAAGACGTATTATTCGCACTCTTGATGAGCTACGCACCGTTGGAGATCTTCAAAAAGGAGTTCGTTTAGGAAAAGGTAAAGGGATTGTAAGAGTGATGTCCTATGAAGTTTTAGCTGGGAACGTATTCCCACCAGACTTAGACATTAAAATACCAGATCACGTTATTCTAGCTACAGCAAAAGCAGTTCAACAAGAGCAGCCAAATAGAAAAATGATCGTAGTCTCCAGAGATATTAATATGCGCGTGATCTGTGATTCTATTGGTATGGTCGCAGAAGACTATATTACTGAAAAAGCTGCCGAATCCTCCGATCAGCTATATAACGGATTTGTAGAACATCTTGTCGATGATCAAGTTATTGATCGTTTTTACGAAGGAGAGGATATCCTTATTGAAGAGGATGAGATTGAAGGAATATGGTATCCTAATCAGTTCTTAATGATGGTTTCTAATGCTAATGAGAAAAAAACAGCCTTATCCCGCTTTAATAATCACCACAAGCCTTTAAGAAAGATTGTACACAATAAGCTCCCCGATTGGAATATTAATTCAAGAAACAAGGAGCAGGCTTTTGCTATGGATTTGTTGATGGATCCTGATGTTAAGATTGTTTCTTTAATTGGTCGCGCCGGATCGGGTAAAACTTTGATGGCCATAGCTGCAGGTCTACAACAAACAATTGGAATGAGATCCGAACACAATCATTATTCGCGCCTTATAGTATCCAGACCAGTCCAGCCACTCGGTAAGGATATTGGGTTCTTGCCGGGAACAATGGAAGAGAAAATGTTGCCATGGCTTATGCCAATTCAAGATAACTTAAAGTTTCTAATGGGAGATAGAACTAGTCTTGAAATGTATATGGATAAAGGCAAAATTGAAATTGAAGCTCTTACCTATATTCGTGGTCGTTCGATCGCAAATGCCTTCGTTATAATTGATGAAGCACAGAATTTAACAAAACACGAAATTAAGACTATTATTACTCGTATTGGAGATGGAACAAAAATTATATTAACAGGTGATATTGAACAAATTGATAATATTTATGTTAATGAAACGTCAAATGGTTTAGCCCACGCAGTTGAGAGCTTTAAGCAATATCCAATTGCTGGCCACGTGACGTTTAGAAAGGGCGAAAGAAGCGAGCTTGCCACTCTCGCTTCAAAAGTTTTATAATTATGCTATACTGATGAAGGAGTTAATATGTCAGAAGAAAAAATTATTACAGAAAAAGAAATACACACCAACAAGACACTAGCGATGCCGGTACAGGCAGATACTGAGCTTAAAAATCTTCTTGTTGAGTATGTAGGAGTAAAGCTAGACACAGAAGAGGTCACAGTAAACATGATAGCCGAAGTTTTAGCTTTGGACTTCCCAGAGTTTGCTTATGCTTATGCAGAAGAAAACTTTCTTCGTGGATATCAATTAGGACTAGACGATGCTAAAGGACTACATTTTCCAGAAACAAACACGGTTGATGGAACAGCAGGCTGATTTTTATACATCAACCGGCCTGCATGTCTTTTTTAAAGATCCTGTAGAAAACGTTGATGTTGAAAAAGTTATTGCCAGTGTTGAAGCAAGACTACCAGAACATCTTTTAGAAGAAATTGAGATGATTATTTTTGGATGGTTTGACGAATTTGAAGAACGTTCCATAAACGCGTTTTATGATAGTGGAACTCTTTATATTTCTAATATTCAGGATGACAGCGCTGACTTATATGATGACATTGTTCATGAAATATCTCATTCGTTAGAAGAGCCTCATGGATATTTTCTCTATGGTGATAAACATGTTGAGAATGAGTTTTTAAAGAAACGTAAATATCTTTATGATATGTTTTGGAAGATGGGATTTAAAGCTCCTCTTTCTGTTTTTATGAATTCTGAATACAATGAAGAATTCGACATGTTTTTATATGAAAAAGTTGGATACGACAAGCTGTCGACCATGGTCTCGGGCGTATTTATAACTCCCTATGCAGCCACATCTTTAAGAGAGTATTATGCAACAGGCTTTACAGAGTTTTACACCCACCCTGATGAGCATGGGTTTCTACAAAAAGTAAGCCCAGAGCTTTATAAAAAATTAATTACCCTACATAATCCAGAAAAACTTGACAACTAATAGAAAAGTGGTTATAATATAATATAAATCTGGAGGGATTTTGCCACATATATCATATTCGGAACTCAAGGATTGGGTAACTTGCGCGTTTTATCATAAACTTACGCGCGTTGACAAACTAAAAGGGTTCAAAGGAAATGCTTTTACAGCATTTGGAACAGCCATCCATGCTGTCTGTGAGAAGAAACTACTAAAGGAAGAAATTAACGATGAAGAGTTTTTTGTTAGTAACTTTTCTGATTGTATTGCTTCACTGGACGACGATGTGGATGTGGATGATCGACTTGTTTCTGACATGGTGGGACAAGGGAAGGCCATACTTCCAGAAATCGAAGAAGCCGTCGCAGAATACTTCGGAGAATATAAAGTCGAAGCAGTAGAGTTACAGCTTTACGAGCCCGTCGAAGGTGAAAAGGACTATAAATTCAAGGGCTTTATCGATGCCATTGTTTCAACACCAGATGGTAAGGTTCATATTTTTGATTGGAAAACTTGCGGCTGGGGCTGGGACTCACGACGCCGAAGCGAAAAGATGACAACTTATCAACTTACGCTCTATAAGCACTTCTTTGCACAAAAGATGAATGTCGATCCAAAAGACGTGGAAACACACTTTGCGCTACTTAAGAGAACCGCAAAGAAAAACAGGGTTGAACTATTTAGGGTGACGAGCGGACCAAGAAAAACTGAAAACGCTCTTAAACTATTGCACAAAGCGTTGTACAATATTAAAAATAAGCGCTATATTAAGAACAGGCTCTCATGCGAGCGCTGCGCGTTTAGACACACAAAAGAATGTCCATGAGGAATAAATGACAAAAAAGAAAATTTTGGTCATATCTGACCACCCCCTATCACCTTCTGGTGTGGGTACCCAAACAAAGTACTTCATTGAGGCATTACTAAAGACTGAAAAGTATAGTGTTGTTTGCCTCGGCGGCGCTATGAAGCACAATAATTACAATCCTGTAAAGGTCGACCCGTATGGTGCTGATTGGATAATTTATCCAATTGATGGTTACGGAAATCATGAAGTAATTCGTTCCCTACTACAAAAAGAAAAGCCTGACTTACTCTGGTTTATGACCGATCCAAGATTTTACGGCTGGCTTTGGGAGATTGAGAACGAAATTAGAACTCACATACCGATGGTATATTATCACGTATGGGATAATTGGCCTGCCCCGGTCTTCAATGGGAACTTTTATCGCTCAACAGATGAAGTAGTGTGTATTTCAAAAGTTACTCATGGAATTGTACAGGATGTTGCACCAGAGGTTTCTTCAAGATATCTACCACACGCAGTAGATTCAAATGTTTTTAGAAAGTTTTCCACTTCAGGAGAGGAAGCCGAAGCCATTTTCAACACCAGAGAACAGATTATTAATTCTTCTATAAACTATAAAAATCCAAATAAGAAGATTTTCTTTTGGAATAATAGAAACGCTCGCCGTAAGCAAAGTGGGACTTTAATTTGGTGGTTCAAGGAATTTTTAGATGAAGTTGGCCATGATAAAGCAACTTTATTAATGCATACCGATGCTCGGGATCCCCACGGTCAAGATTTGCCACATATTATTAATCATTTAGGCGTTAATGATGGTCAGGTCTTGCTGTCTACATCAAAAATTGACAGTGCGTCATTGGCTAATATGTATAATGCCGCAGATTTTACCATAAATATATCTGATGCAGAAGGCTTTGGTTTAGCGACTTTAGAATCATTATCTTGTGGCACCCCTATTATTGTCAACATGACAGGTGGCCTGCAAGAGCAGGTAACTGACGGCGAGAACTGGTTTGGTTGGGGAATTAAGCCATCTTCTAAAGCAGTAATTGGCTCACTACAAGTGCCGTACATCTATGAAGATAGAATTTCTCAAGAAGATTTTGCTAACACATTAAAGAAGGCGCTGAATATAACCAAAACAAAGTATGACAAGATGTCTAAACTTGGTATGGCGCATGTAAAAAATAACTATAGTTTTGAAAAGTTTAACAGTTCGTGGGTCAATGCAATTGAAGAGATTATTGAAAAGCACGGATCTTGGGAAAATAGAAAAATTTATAAACGCTGGCATTTGATGGAGGTAGCATGAAAACTAAATTATATTTTAAAGGACCACTATTGACACGCTCCGGATACGGAGAGCAGTCTAGATTTGCACTAAGAGCAATTAGATCTAGGCCGGATTTGTTCGATGTGTATATTCAGCCCTTACAATGGGGTCAGACGTCCTGGGTAAGCGAAAACGACGAAGAAAGAAGGTGGATTGATCAAAATGTTGAAAAAACCATAGGCTATATTCAGCAAGGCGGAACCTTTGATGCTAGTTTTCAAGTCACAATCCCTAATGAGTGGGAAAAGCTGGCACCAGTTAATATAGGCTTCACGGCCGGTATGGAGACTACTAAAGTAGCTCACCCGTGGATCGAAAAAGGAAATGAAATGGATCGCATTGTGGTTGTCTCCAATCACTCAAAGAATACATATAAAAACACAGAGTATGCCATGGTGAATAATCAGACTGGCGAACAGTTGACCTCTATGTTGCAGACAGAGATTGATGTAGCAAATTACCCTACTAAAGATTTTGGAGAGTATGAGGCTCTTGATTTAGAGCTTGATTATGATTTTAATTTTCTATGTATGGCTCAATTCGGACCACGAAAAAATATGCCCAATACAGTAAAGTGGTTTGTTGAAGAATTTCATGATGAAGAAATTGGGCTTGTTGTAAAATCTAATATTGCAAAAAACTGCTTGATGGATCGTGAGAAGCTATTTCATGATTTAAAGGGTTTTGTTAATAATTTTCCTGATAGAAAATGTAAGGTTTATCTATTGCATGGAGATTTAGATGATAAAGAAATACACTCTCTTTTTGAAAATCCTAAGATTAAGGCTTTTCTTACACTTACGCACGGAGAAGGCTTTGGTCTTCCTGTGTTTGAAGCAGCGTATACTGGAATTCCAGTTATATCCCCGGGTTGGTCCGGACAGCTTGACTTTTTGGTAAACAAATCCACTGGTAAGTCTGAATTTTATAACGTAGAATATGATCTCCATCCTATTCCCGACCATGTTGTTTGGGAGGGTGTAATTATTAAAGAATCGATGTGGGCAAATCCACGTGAACATTCTGCAAAGCAAAAAATGCGAGAATGCTTCTCAGACTTAACAGGTGCAGAAAATACTGAAATTTTAGAGAAGTTTAAAAAGCACGCAAACTATCTTCACGAAACCTTTTCCGAAGAAAAGCAAAACGCAGTAATGGTTAATTCAATCTGCAGAGCGCTTGGTGTTCATCCAGACAAGAAAACGACAGACGATATTGTATTAGAATTTGACTAATGAAAAAAATAGTTTTTATATCTGATTTTTTTGTTGACCAAATAGCAGGCGGAGGAGAGATATGTGACAATGTTCTCATGTCTCTTTTTCGTGATGATGGCTATAAAATAGCAAAATTTAATTCACACGTCACAAGCGATAATCATATTAAACTTTATCGTAAGTGTGGCTATAAATTCATTGTATCTAATTTTTGTAATTTACATGAACAAACAAAACAGGAGCTTGTAAAATATCCGGGTTCATATAGTATTATGGAGCATGATCACAAATATCTAAGAACTCGCGATCCATCTGTATTTAAGGATTTTAAGGCTCCAAGTTCACAAATTATTAATCGTATATTTTATGCAAATGCTAAAGCTATATTCGCACAGTCAAGGCTACACAAAGAGGTGATTGAAAAAAATCTAGGCATCTCTAACGTTGTTAATCTTGGAATGAACTTGTGGACAGATGAGCAACTTGCAATTATTAAGTCTAATCTAAACAATGAAAAAGTAGACGATTATTCAATTGTTAATAGTGATAATCCTACGAAGAATACAGCAGCTTGTGTACAGTATTGCGAAGAGAAAAGCTTGCCATATACACTAATCAAGTCTTCTGACTATGCTAGTTTTATTAAACAGTTATCACAACATCAAAAGTATTTGTACTTTCCAAAAGTTTTAGAAACTTTTAATCGCGTAATTATTGAAGCGCGCATGCTTAATTGCAAAGTTAATACAACTGCAAATAATGGATGTTTATCAGAAGACTGGTTTAAAAAATATAAAGGCAAAGAACTCATTGAGTTTGTTAGAGAACAAAGACAAAGAGTTTTTAGCGATATTAAAGAAGCGATATATAAAGAAAGACTTTCTACTGCTGGTGATTCAGATATTACTGTTATTCTAAACGCTTATCGTCGCCCTTATAATTTAGAAATGCAGATTGCTGCTATTCGCAATCAAACTATCAAGCCAAAACAAATTTGGTTGTGGGTAAATGCACACGAAGATAATGAGGGTTTTGATTTTAAATCTCTTGATGTTGATAGAATTTTTCATAACGATTTTAATTGGAAGTTTTATGGAAGATTTGCAGGATCTTTATTGGCAGATACTGAATATTTAGCGTTGTTTGATGATGACACGGTTCCCGGCTCTAAGTGGCTTGAGAACTGCACAAATACAATGCAAACGCACGAAGGTATCTTGGGTTCCGCTGGTATAATTTTAAACGATATATATTATGTCCAGCATGACCGTTGTGGCTGGCCAACACATAATCCAGAAGTGACAGAGGTCGACTTAGTTGGTCACGCTTGGTTTTTTAAACGAGAATGGCTAAGATATCTGTGGCAAGAAAAGCCAACAACCTGGGACAATGGCGAGGATATTCAGTTTGCGTTTATGGCAAAAATTCATGGCGGCATTCCAACTTACTGCCCGCCACACCCACCAGATGATAAAGAAATGCACGGCTCTATATTGGGCAATGAATTAGGCATTGATAATAAAGCAACGTCAACAAATAGTAATGTGTCACATCAGCAGTTTTTTTCTGAAAGAGACATGTGTGTACAAGCTGGTTTGCGAAAAGGCTGGCAAACAGTTAGGAGTATTAAACTATGAAAGACTTCCATGAAGATTTTACAAATGTACTGAAGCTTCTTAAGGAAAAACAACCATTTGCATTTACTAGGTTCTCTGATGGAGAACTATACATGATGCAGAACAGAAAATACAAAATTGAAAAAGACAAAGTATTTTTAAGAGAACAAACACACTCTGGCCAATGGGGAGAGGAAGAACTAAAAGAATTTATCCCCGAAGAACAGCAAATGCATAGAGAAAAGCTAATTGAAGCTTTTGAGTTTACAAAAGACAATTATATCAAAGGAATTAGCTGTAGATGTTGTGTTGGCGAAGAAGATTTTAAGTGGCAAAATAACCATTTATCATCAGAACACATACTAACTTGGGCTAATTTATTAATTAACGGCAACTATTCTAATTTTATTGAACAAATGGTGCCTGAGTTTCAAAATTATCCAGTGATTTATGTTTGCAACGAAATGGCAAATGTAGACAATCTTCCTTTTGAAGTTGAAAAAACTTTTAGAATTGGAAATAATTGTCATGTGAATAACTATGACCTCATACAAGAGATGAAAAACTGGGTTGGTAAAAATAGAATTGAAAAACATTTGTTTCTTTTTTCGGCTGGATCTCTTTCAAATTACTTAATTTATGAGCTTTACAACATTTTTGATCAAAACACGTATATGGATATTGGTAGTACGCTTAACCCTCTTATGGGAATGACAGGCTGGGTAGCTTCTCGCGGATATCTTCGTGCATATTGGATGAAAGAAAACAATCAATACATTAATATGAAATGTGTGTGGTAGCATGCAAGATGTTTTATACATAATAACCGGCACAACTCGTGGCATCGGTCACGAACTAAAAAAAATACTACTTGACAATAACTCTAGCATCATAAGTCTAAACAGAAAAAAACTAGATGTCTATGATTACAAGATAGATCTCTCTCATGTCGAGGGAGTAAGCGCTATTTCATACCATCTTAAAGAAAAAATCAAAAGAGAATATACAAATCACGCAATAGTATTTATAAACAATGCTTTTGCTCTAGAACCTATAGGAAAGATATCCGATTTTAGAAATTATGAAATTGCAAATTCTCTAACTACAAACATAATTTCGCCATTGATATTATTAAAGCTCTTGACAGAAGTGTCGAATAGGTTGTATATTATTAATATAGCTTCTGGCGCCGCTCATAGCGTAAACAAACATCTTGGTCTTTATAGTTCATGTAAATTGTTTATTGAAAATTTTTTAAAGTTTATTGAAGTAGAAAACAACAATTGCCTAGAAGTATATAATTTTGATCCTGGGATTACCAAGACAAGAATGTATGATACACTTTTAAATAATAAAAAATTTCAAAATGATAGTTTTAGTGATGCAATGCCTGTTGAGCCCGCATTTGTGGCATATCATTTATATAATATCATATCAAAAGAGATAATCAATGATTAATGTTTTAGTTAGCGGAGTAGGCGGCGACGTCGCACAAGGAGTTATTAGATGTCTTAATAAGTCAGACTTACAACTACAGATATTTAAAATAAGCTCAAGTGTTGATGATTCCTGGCTTTATGTTGATGATAATTCGTTCATTTGTCCGACAATTCATGAAGGTTATATTCAGTACTTGATTGAATTTATTAATAAATATCAAATTGATATATTTTTCCCTTGCATAGATTTGGAAATACCGGTTATTTCCAAGAATAAAGATAAGATAGAGGCTGAAACCAGCTGCAAAGTTTTTGTAGATGATTTTTATAAGATACAGATCTGCAACGACAAGTATATGACAGCAAAATATCTAGAGGATTTTTCACTTCCCCACCCAGAAACAGATCTGGTCGCAACAGTTGAGCACAATAAGTTTCCCGTGATTATCAAATCAAGAGAGGGGTGTGGCTCTAAGGATATACATTTAATAAATTCAAAAGAAGAAATCAAGCCCTTCTTAAATAATAAAGATTACATTATCCAAGAATACCTAGAGGGAGATGAATATACAGCCGGCGTGTATCTCGGAGACGACAATAAGATTAAAGGAGTTTGTATACTAAAAAGAACTCTTAAAGATGGTTCGACATATACCGCCGAACGAATATTAGAACTCCAACTAGAAGAAGAAATAGCTACAATTGCCACCCACGTGAGAATGAAATACTTAAATATTCAGTTTAGGTTAAAAAATGGAAAAGTTTGTCCTTTTGAATTAAATGGTCGGTTTTCAGGAACTACTGGTATTATTAGCAATGTTTTCAATGCACCTGAAATGGCAATTAAAGAATTAGTTTTAAAACAAAAAATCTCTCCTTTCTTGCATGGTAAGAAATTCTATGTTATGAGGTATTATGAAGAGATTTTTGCTACGCAAGACCAGCGAGAAAAACTTTTATCAAGGAGTAAAAAATGATTGATACCGTAGTATTTGATTTTGTTAATACGTTGGCGTACTTAGATCCAAAAAGAGAAGACGTAATTTATAATTTCTTGATTGACAAAGGTCTGGAAATTGATAAAGATAAAATTGTTGATGCATTAAAAGTGGCAGACGATAAGTGTCATTATAGTTGTTTTGAAATTGTTGACAAAGAATCTAAAAAGAATTTTTTTCAAACAAGGTACAACAAGGCGCTTTTAATTGCTTTGGAGGTTGATTTTACAAGCTCAAATTGTATATCGCTTTATGACCATTTTGATAAGCTACACAAAGAATGGATACTTCATCCAGCCGCACTGGAAACAATTAAACAATTAAAAAAACTAGGATATACTGTAGGGGTAGCATCTAATTTCGATCGAACACTAAAAGAAAAGCTTGCAGCTAAATTAGACCTTGTTGGTAATCTTGATTTCCTTGAAGTCTCGCAATGCATTGGCTTAGAAAAGCCAGATGTCAAATTTTACGAATATGTCATAAAGAATAACAAATTAAACCCACAGAATACACTATACATCGGCGACAGTTATGTACTGGATTATTTGCCAGGACAGCAAGTAGGCTTCAATTGTTGTTTGTATGACAAGAACAACATTCATCAATCTGTTTCAAATCGAATATCCCATTTTAATCAAGTCCTAAGTTATATTAATAAATGAGACATAATCCTTATAAAATTGTAAAGATGTTTGAAGAAACAGTCGCAGACTATTGTGGTTCAAAGTATGCTGTTTCAACTGATAACTGCACGGATGCACTCTTGCTGTGCTGTCAATATCTTAATGTCGAAGAAGTAGTTATTCCAGCCAGAACATATTTGTCGGTGCCTCAGTCAATTTTACATGCAGGCGGGACACTTAAGTTCCGAGACTATAGATGGAAAGGCGTCTACCAACTTGAGCCTTACCCAATTTACGATGCAGCCAAGCGCCTAACAAGCAGTATGTATATCCCAGGAAGCTTTATGTGCCTTTCCTTTCACATTAAAAAACATTTGAAGATAGGTAAGGGGGGTATGATTTTAACTGACGATGAGGAGGCTGCTAAGTGGTTTAGAAAAGGTCGTTACGAAGGTCGTGGTGAAGTGATGTATCACGAAGATAATATTCAAATAAATGGCTGGAATGCATATATGAGCCCCGAGCAGGCAGCCAGAGGCTTAATGCTTATGCAAAATTATCCAGAACATATGGAAGATTTGCCGGAAGAGCCGTTTTATAGAGATTTAAGAGAATTTGATTTGTTTAAACATGTGGAGATGAAAAATGAAAGCACCTGAAAGTATACCTGGGGAAATGTATGACAGATATTCCATGGATGGAAAAGTATCTGTATTGTATCATTATCGAAATGACTGTAGTGATGAAATCCAACAAATGATAAATGCAAACTTTACACAAGAAGAATATAATAAATGTGTAACAAGAATTGAGAACCGAGAAACAAACTATTATTTAGACACAGATACGTGGCTTTATCAAGCACTAGATAATTTTCCGATCGAGGGAAAACACATATGTATTGCAGGCTCAGCTTATCCTTGGTACGAAGCGATGGCTATTGTATATGGTGCAGAGAAGTGTACAGTTATTGAATATTCAGATAGAGAAAGCTTTCATCCTAAAATTGAATATGTTAAGCCGGGAAGCGAAGGTGACATTTTATTTGATGCTTGCTTATCAATTTCTTCTTATGAGCATGATGGACTGGGAAGATATGGAGATCCGCTGAACCCCGATGGTGATCTAGAGGCCATGCAACATATGAAAAAGCTTTTGAAAAAAGACGGACTGATGTATTTGGCTGTTCCCGCCGGCCGAGATAAAGTTTATTTTAACGTACACAGAGTATATGGAGAAAAAAGATACCCACTATTAATAAAAAATTGGGAACTGGTGGCAAAATATGGCTTTGCGCAAGAAACATTTTCAAATAACATTAACACCGCACATCAATCTCCATATCAACCTGTGGCAGTCTTAAGGAATACATAGTGATTACTTTTTTAGAATTAGGAAAACTTGGTAGATTAGGAAATCAGCTATTTCAATATAGCGCTCTTAAGTCACTAGCGCTTCACAATGGATATAGTGCTGCTATTCCGCAACCAAATAGTAGAAACTGGCATGGGCAAAATTGTCTATTAAATGAATTTAATATTGAGTGCACGTATATTTCTCCTGAAACCGAAAATATAGTAAGACACCTTAAAGCATATGGAGAACCAAATCATATGGAATATGACGAAAAGTTTTTTGATATAAAAGATGGAACCAATTTACATGGGTTTTTTCAAAGTACACTTTACTTTAAGCACTGTGAAGAGCAGATCAAAACTGAGCTTACGCCAAAAAATGAATATATGGAAAAAGCTCAAAAAATAATCCTTTCTATAAAAGAAAAGTTTCCTGAACATGAGGTTGTTTCTATTCATCTGAGAAGAGGAGATAACACAAATGGTTCAAACCCTAGCAAAGAACTTAATGAAATGTATGGAAAAACAGAAAAACTTGATAAAAATAGCTTTTATGGCAAGTATTTAGCCTCTGCCTTACAAAAATTTGAAGGAAAAAAGGTAAAATATTTGGTTTTTTCCGGCGGATTAAGGTTTTCTGGAGACACTAATGCGTCAGATATTGACTGGTGCAAGGAAAATCTTAAAGGAAAGGATTATATTTTCTCTAAAAACAACACAACAATGAATGATTTTTCGTTGATAATGTCGTGTGATCATAATATCATAAGTCATATTAGCTCTTTCGGGTGGTGGGCGGCCTATTTGAACAATAATCCCAATAAGATTGTGGTTGCACCTAAGCATTATCACCCAGATATGCCAGATTATACACACCGAAAGGGCTTTTATCCAGAGGATTGGACACTAGTATGAGCTATTGGCAAGATAAAAAGGTATTGGTAACCGGCGGCGCCGGCTTTATTGGCTCAAATCTTTGTAAAAATCTAGTATATGAAGGTGCATATGTTACAATTGTGGATAATTTTGAGAGAGGCAAGAGAGAATACATCTTAGAAATCTTAAATTCAGTTGAATTAATTGAAGGTGATCTAAAAAATCTAGATTTTTGCTTAGAAACTATTAAAAATATCGATATTGTTATTCATATGGCTTCAAAAGTTGGAGGAATTGGCCTCTACACATCAAAGCCCTATACAGTTATGAGTGAAAATATGCTTATGGATTCAAATGTCTTAAAAGCAATCATTCAAAATAATATTAATAGATATTTTTATGCTAGTAGCGCGCACATATATCCGAAAGAATTACAAGGAACGCCGGATTCGCCGGCAATTATAGAAGAACAGGCATACCCAGCAGAATCTGAACTGGCATATGGTTGGGCTAAATTAATATCCGAAAAAGAAATCGAATACGCACAAGTAGAAAACCCAGATCTGCGAGTTGCGATCGCAAGATATATTGGAATTTACGGCGAAAATCAAGATTATGACTTGGCTACTGGCTCATGTATTCCTGTATTTACTAATCGCGCTATAAATTACCCCAACATCCCGTTCAGAATTTGGGGTACAGGCAGAGAAACACGTTCTTATTGTTTTATTGATGACGCCGTTGACTGCACTAAGCTTATGGTTCAAAAAATGGAAGAGCGCCCCCAAGTCGGCCCTTATAATGTAGGACTACAAGAAAGAATATCAATTGGTGACTTAGCAAAAGCAATCGTAGACGTCTCAGGTAAAGACATAAATATTGAATATGACTTGACAAAGGACACTTTGATTTGGGGTCAATGGTGTGATTGTTCTAAAGCAAGAGAAGAAATTGGATTTGAAGCCAAGACTAGTCTACAAGAAGGCTTGAAAAGAGTTTATAATGATATACAAGGAAGAATGAAATGAATGTTTTAATAACGGGCGGCGCCGGATACATCGGTAGTGAACTAACAGACCACCTGCTCCGCGCTGGTCACAAGGTAACTGTGATTGACAATTTGATGTATGAAGCCACATCACTATTGAGATACACGATCGAGCCTAATTTTAATTTTATAAAAGGCGATGTGATCAACTTAGAATTTTTAAAAGAAGAGCTTCCAAAAGCGGACATTATAATTCCGCTCGCTGCTCTGGTAGGCTTTCCACTGTGTGATAAAGATAAGAGAGGCGCCGTTGAAATCAACCATGGCGCCAACGCTTGGATCGCCGCGAATAAAACGTCAGAGCAGAGAGTGATTTACCCCTGCACCAATTCTGGATATGGTACCAGCGTGGACGGATCAGTGTGCACCGAAGAATCTCCGCTTAATCCAGTTTCTCTTTACGGACAGACAAAAGTAGCCGCAGAGCAAGAATATAGAAATGCTGAAAATTGTGTTACGTTTCGACTGGCTACAGTATTTGGGCCAGGATCTAGAATGAGAACTGACTTGTTGGTGAATAACTTTGTACTGAAGGCTTTGCGTGAACGCGTCTTAGTGTTGTATGAGTGTGAGTTTATGAGAAACTACGTGCATCTTCAAGATGTTTGTCGTGCATTTATGTTCGTTATTAACAACTGGGAAGAATGCAAAAATGAAACCTATAATGTAGGTAACGATTCAATTAATATGAATAAGCTACAACTGGCTCAAAAAATCAAAGAGCATATGCCGCTTGAGATTATTAAAGCAGAATTCACTTCTGATCCGGACACACGTGATTATATTGTGAGCAGTCAGAAATTTTATGATAAGGGATTTGAATGTAAGTATGATTTGGATGATGGCATTCGCCAACTTATCAAAGCATATAGTATTATTGAATCACCATGGTATGCAAATTATTAGGATTAGATTATGACATTTTGGAAAGATAAAGTTGTTTTAGTAACAGGCGGCCACGGATTTGTAGGGACACATGTTGTACAGATGCTTAAGAAAAAAGAAGACACAGTTGTACACTACCCATCGCGGTATGATTACAACCTTACAGTAGAGCGTGATGTGGATTTAATGTTTCAACACTTAAGGCCGAATGTAGTTATACATCTTGCCGGCAAAGTCGGTGGTATTGCTGCGAACAAATCAGAACCTGGAACCTTCTTCTACGATAATATTATGATGGGAACGCTTGTACTGGAATATGCCCGTCGTTATGGAGTGCAAAAAACAGTTGCATTAGCGGCAGGCTGTGGGTATCCTCTTGATTTAGCTGTACCGTATACTGAAAATGATTTTTGGAACGGCTTGCCGCAAGAAGAATCTATGGGATACTCAATGGGCAAGAAAATGCTAATTGTTCAATCGTGGACATATCGCGCGCAATATGGATTTGATTCCTCTATCTTACTCCCGGCTAATCTTTATGGACCTAATGATAACTTTGACTTGGAGAAAAGTCATGTAGTTCCAGCATTGATAAGAAAGTTTTTAGACGCCAAGCAAAACAACTTGCCGTCAGTAGAGGTATGGGGAACCGGAAACGCAACAAGAGAATTCTTGTATGTAGAGGATACGGCTCAAGCAATACTTGATGTTGCTGAAAAATTTAATCATTCCGGGCCCTTAAACCTTGGCACCGGCACCGAGACTTCGGTTAAAGAGCTTGTTGAAACTATTGTTGAACTAGTTGGGTACGAAGGGGAGATTATGTGGAACACAGATCGACCAGACGGCCAGCCCCGAAGGTTTTATTGCATGGAAAGATTTAGAAAGCATATGGGCTATGTGCCGAGTACTTCTCTTAGGGAAGGGTTAGAAAAGACAATCGATTGGTATTTAAACTCGTCAGATAAAAAGAGGCTATAGATGAAAGTTGTAAGAGATAAAAGCGGAGAATATTCTGACTGTGGATATCGATATTTAGATTTTGAAAGATTTAATAACGAGGAATCGGATACAGCATTTTTTTATGGCTATGCCTCCGGAAGAAATAAAAACTTGATCAACCAGCATGATGGGTATAAAAGAAAAGTCTTTTATCAAGGCGAGCAGCCATGCGGCTTCTATTCACTAAATGAAACAGAAAGACTTGGAAGCATTAATATAGCAGAAGATTTTGATGAGTTTTACTCGACATGCCCGTACAGCGCGAAGTGGATGAACACCATACATGGAATTGATAAGTATCGTCCTGCTATTTTTCCACACAACAAAAATTGGGCCTGCTCCGCCGCGGATAAACCAGAAAAGACAATGGACGTTATTTATTGGGGAAATCTTCCCAATGGCGCCAGCGATGTTAAACATATTATTGAAACCATCCCTAAGTTTAAACATTCATTCTTTTCTCTTGGTCACGGATTGACATCTGAGCTTGCGCAACATGTCACTGCATTCGGTGCACCTCGTACAGAAATGTGGAAGGCTTTAAGACATTCAAAGGTAATGGTCACTTCTAATCAGTTGTATTTAAAGCAAGAGGAAGTAGACATTACTAAAACATTGCCGCGCTGGCAAGAAAATGAAGCATTCTCACACATAGATCAAAATCTTATGCCACAAATTAAAACAAGACCAATTGAAGCTATTTTTAATAAGACGCTTGTATTGCTTAAAAAAGATCCTTGGCGTATTTTTGACTATTGGTTTGAACCTGGAGAAGACTTCCTGTATTATGAGAACAATGAAGATCTGGAAGGGGTGCTTAGGGAAATTACAACAAACTGGGATAAATACAAACACATTGCCGATAACGCATATAACAAGGCTGCAGAACTTTACACAGCTGAAAAACTTTATAGAGACATGGAGAAGGGACAAAGTGAGTTCAAATTCAAACACTAGAAAATATTTACCAACATTGTCAGAGTTAGTAGATAGATTATCAATTGTGCAACTTAAAGAAGTGTTCATCGCAGGACACAAAGATGAGTACGCACAAGAAATTTCTGACATTGTTCACGATATTGACTTGACTTTGAAAGAAAAGCAGGTTATATTAGATGCCGACACTGTTAGAGCTATTGTGGTTCTGTCGCAAATGAACTTGCATATTTGGCATAATGAGTCGAATTATCGCAAGGGAATTAAAGATGGCAACGATTTAGAACTTACACATGGCTTGAATGGTATTCGCAACACAGCTAAAAACAAAATACAAGAATTAGCTGGCGGAAGAAAAGATTATAAAATTGACTGCCTTGCGGCAGAATTTGAAGATTGGGAAATTAGCTGGAATAAGGAGTAAAAATGAAGGCATTAATTGTAACTTGGGAAAAGTTCCAAGATCACGAAGTAATTTATCCGTACTACAGACTTCTAGAAGAGGGTTTTGAAGTTGACATTATGTCTAACGCTCTTGGAAGAATTTATGGAATTATGGGAACGAATATGGAAAGTAGTTTACTAACATCAGAGTTAGATGAGGCACAAAGATTTAATGATCTATTAGATGAGTATGATATCATGGTAGTACCAGGAGGAGTTAAGGCTCTTGAAAAGCTTCGTCAAGAAGATAGTGTATTGCGTTTTATTAACGAGTGGAATGAACAGAAAAAGGTAATCGCTAGCACGTGCCACGGTGCGCAGCTATTGATTTCCTCAAAGATCGTTAATGGTCGTAAAGTTTCTGGTTATTATAGTATTAAAGACGATATTAATAATGCAGGCGCAACTTATGTAGATGAGCCTGCAGTAGTTGATGGTAATCTAGTTTCTTCTCCTCACTATAAGTGGATGGGCGAATGGATGAGATCCGCCATTGATGTATATAATCAGAGAAAGTAAGTATGTCTTATGCCGATGTCGTAGTTAACAAGCCTTGGGGTCATGAATATCTTGTTTATGAAAACGAGCATGTTGGATTATGGTATCTGCATATTGACAGAGACCAGAGAACTTCAATGCACTGTCACCCGAAAAAGAATACAGGATTGGTTCTTTTAAAAGGCAGCGCCGAAACTTCTTTTTTAAATAATAGTATTAGAATGTCTTCGCTTAAAAAAGTTATGATTAGGCGAGGACTGTTTCACTCTACAATGGGCTTGTCTGATGAGGGCGCCCACATATTTGAGATTGAAACACCTAAAGACAAAAAAGACTTAGTTAGACTTGAAGATACATATGGAAGAAAGCTTTCTCCGTACGAGGGTAAAAACAAAGAACAAGCAAAAACCAAAGATTGCCTGTGGGTTACAGATCCTGAAAAAGGTGCCTGTAACGTTTATACTTTCTGTGACTGTACAATGTATGCAGAAAGTATTTTAAACAAAGAGAGACTGTTTAACAGAGCTTCTAACGACATCTTTGTCTTCCTCCGCGGAGGGCTTATCAGCGGTGATAGTTATATTGCACAACCTGGAGATGTGTTAGATGGTTCAACTTTGGATAGACTGGCAAAAGTATTTGATATAACAGAAGAGATTATTCTACTCTCAATATCACAAGAGAGTGCAAAGGGAAGTGGTTATGGGTGTCCTTGAAAATAAACAATTATATATTTTTGATATTGACAGAACGTTAATTACAAGCCATAATTCAAATGGTGAATTAATCTGGTTAAAAAATATGTGCCCTCCATTCGAAAAGATAAATGACTATACTGTAAAAGACACCAATGGATCTATTTCTATACTTCACAAAGGAACAAGAGAAATGCTATTTTATCTTGCAAAACAGAAGAAAGACATTGCGTTTCTCTCAGCAGGCTCGTTGCTTGATGTTCGATACGATTTGCAGCCATCAATATTGATAATGAAAATGTTTAATATTTATTCATTTTTTAATTCTCACAAGTTGTTAGAGTATAAGACAGTTAAGAAAGAAGAGCATCTAAAAGATTTTGGAGAGTGTGTGTTTTTTGATGATGACGAAAAGCACATCATACCAGCGTATAAGCTAGACAATGTTACTGTAGTTGATAGAAAAAGCTTTGCAGACTGGAGGCAGTTATTATAAACGAAAGAGATTTTAGACTTAAAGTCTTCGACAAAGCATCATTGTGCAGAAATTTTGAGAACTCGGTATATCATAATATTAAAGAAAAGAATATCAAGCTTCCCTCATATATGTCTGCTGGGCAAGAATATACCCCGGCTACATTATCTCAAGTAATTGGAGGTGTTAATCCTCATATATTTGCTCAACACCGTGCCCATTCGTGGTATTTGTGCTTTGGTGGCGACATGATAAAGCTTATAGATGAACTGCTTGGAAGAAAAACTGGGTGCGCATATGGTATGGGAGGCTCTGCAAGCATACACTGTCCAGAGATTAACATGTTTGGTCATGATGGCTTAATGGGTTCTCAAGTTCCTATCGCGGTTGGTTCTTGTTATTCTAATAGAAAGCCAACTGTAACAGTTATGGGTGATGCCTCCGCAGAAGAGGACTACGTTCTCGGAGCGATGGGTTGGGCTTCTACTAAAAATTTACCAATACTATTTGTTGTCGAAGACAACAACCTGTCGATTTTGACAGAAAAAAAAGTAAGAAGAAATTGGGAAATGCACGACGTAGCCAAGGCATTCCAAATCGAAGCTTATAATATTGAAGATGATCCGATAGAGATCCTCAATCATTGCGACGGACTTGTAGAAACACCAAGGCTGTTAAACATTAAAACTCATAGGCTTTATTGGCATGCCGGCGCCGGATGTGATAATCCAGATATTTTTGATAGGTTTAAATACGAAATGGCAGACTTAGGCGATGAAGCTGTACAGATCAACGAAAAGAACAAAACAATAGTAGAAGAAGCATGGCAAAAACAGTTAGAGATACAATAAAAGACATTACTAGAAAACACCTTACTGAGCATAACGGCTTGGCTTTTGGTCAATGCCTAACTGCGGTTGGTTGGGTTGGCGGTACGTTGCCGGAATTATACGAAGAAGATGGCATGGTAGAACTTTCTATGGCAGACGTTGCCGGCGGCGGTATTGTAGTTGGCTCTGCATTAGCTGGTAGGAGGCCAATGTATGTTATTCGTTATCAAGGGTTTAATTGGTATAATTGCCCCAGCATAGTAAATTATGCTGCTAAATCTAAAGAAATTTGGCGAGTGCCGTGCCCACTTATGGTAAGGGGGATAGGAATGGAAGGGGCTATCGGTCCGGTCGCGGGATCATCACACCATGCATTGTATTACAGAATGCCGGGACTAAGCATTTCATCCCCGATGACGCCAAACGAGTATCAGCAAACATATGATCATTTTATGCAAAATGATGATGTATTATATGTTTCAGAACACAGAGGAAGCTATTTAAATACCGAAGAGATGCCGGATATATTACACCGGGATCCCGATATTGTTCTTTTTCCTATTTCGATAACAAGATTTGAAGCTATTAAGGCACACAAGATGTTAGCCGAAAAGGGAATTAAAGCAAGCATTATACATTTAAGATGGATAAAGCCTTTTAATCTTAGAGATCAGTGGCGCCAAGAAGTTTTAAAATCAAAAAAGGGCGCGATAGTGCTGGATGATGATTATGTCGATGGAGTTGCAAAAAGTATAGCTCACGATATTATGATGGGTACACACAAACCGGTTTGGACTATGGGCTTAGACAATAGAACAGCTGGATTTTATAAAGACGTGGATAATTTACCGCCTTCAGCAGAACAGATTACACAAAGAATTTTAAATATTATGGGGATTTACAAATGAGTTTACAAAATAGAATAGGCGCCTTTGATATTTTTAAGTCAAGGTTTGATCACGAACGAGTCGGCGCGCTATTGGTTGCACATAGAATTAGACCAGATCTGTTTCAGAGACTACAAACGGCAGCAGCACTCTATATTTCTAAAGGATTTTCTGGAGACTGTTTTATACAAAACGAGTTTGAACTGTTAAAGACGCTTGATGAGCAATATGAGGGTATATCTAATATTACGCCCAACGGTATGGTGGTTCCAAAAAGATATAATATTTTAGAATACAATTTATTAGTGCGCGCATTTTCCTCAATCATCGATTCTCTAGGTATAAACGATTTGATTTCTTCATGGCACATTCCTTTGAACCTGCGCTATAAACAAGGGGCAGTAAATCAGGCTAATATGCTAAGACATCATCCTACAGAGCATATACACTCTGATAGTTGGGCTGGCGAATCTAGTGAAAGTGTAACGGTGCATATTCCAATCTTTGGGGATATTGAAAGAAATCATGTAGCGTTTTACGATCCTCCTGCAGCGTTTGAAGAAAGTTGGCTGGGCGCCTTGCCCTCATACAGGGACGGAGAAGGCATTGCTAAAAAATACACAAAATTAGATTATGTGCCATCAAAAGGCACAATTTTGTTGGCGGACTTCGCGGGATTACACTCCAGCACCAGACTACCAAACGCCCAAAGTAGAATATCGATTGACACAACCTTTGTGCTGAGACGCCCCGGCGATAGTCGTGATCCTGAAAAGATCCACCATTGGAGAGAAAACGAAAGAGCAAGTCAAGAAACTTTGTCCACTTTAGGTAGTCATAAGTTATTCTTTTTTCCAGATGGCGCCACTCAGTTTGTTGATAGTGAGGGCGGCTTTAAACATCCCACCAATTTACATGTTTTAAACTTAGGAGCTAAAGATGAATAGACAATTAGATGTTTTATTTATACACCCCAATGCATCAAAAAAGATTTATCAAGATTTAAGCAATGATTATTCTGCTATCGAGCCTCCAATTTGGGCTGCAATGCTAGCACAGCATTGTCGCTCTAATGGTTTTGGTAGTCAAATTCTTGATTGTGAAGCTGAGAGGCTTAACTATATTCAAGCGGCACAAATTATTAAAGATATAAACCCAAGAATTGTTTGCTTTGTGGTTTATGGACAGCAGCCTTCTGCTTCAACACAAAACATGCACGGAGCGGTCGTTCTAGCCGACGAATTAAAAAAGATTGCTCCTAACTTAAGAACACTTTTTGTTGGGGGCCACGTGGCAGCACTGCCACGAGAAACGCTAAAAGAGCCGAGCATCGACATGATCTGTCAGAATGAAGGCGTATATACTATTAGCGGGTTGCTATCTATTAATAATTTAGACGATGAAGCGCAAATAAACAAAATTAAGGGATTGGGTTATAAGGTAGACGGTGTTCCTGTCTTAAACGAGCCTTCCCCAATTGTCGCCAAGAAAGATTTAGGAAGAGATTTGCCGGGAATGGCATGGGACCTTTTACCAGATATTAGTAAATATAGAACAGCCGGCTGGCATTCTTGGTCCAACAACACAGAAAATGCACCATTTGCTGCGCTGTATACAAGCTTGGGTTGCCCTTATCGTTGTTCGTTTTGCATGATTAATATTATCAACAGAACCAATCCTGCGCCGCATATTGTGAGTGCCGACAGCAATGTTTTTAGGTTTTGGGAACCGGAATTTATAATCAGACAGTTTGATGAAATCGCCGCAATGGGTATTAAGAACGTCAAAATCGCAGACGAATTATTCGTTCTAAATCCTCGCCACTTCCTAAAAATATGTGAGCTTCTTATCGAAAGAGATTATGGATTCAATATCTGGGCATATTCTAGAATTGATACTTGCAAGCCAAAGTATTTAGAAACCCTAAAGAAGGCTGGCGTAAACTGGCTTGGTCTCGGCATAGAAAACCCGGATCAAGTTCTTAGAAAGGAAATTCATAAAGATGGCTTCAAAGAAGTCCGCATTCTTGATATAATGCAAGAAGTGAGAAATGCCGGCATTAATATTGGCGGAAATTATATTTATGGGTTACCAATGGATACAGAAAACTCGTTACAAACAACATTAGATTTTGCGCTTGAGAACAAAACAGAAATGACTAACATGTATTGTGCCATGGCATATCCCGGAAGCCCACTACACCTAACAGCAAAGAAAAAAGGCTGGAAGCTACCCGATACATATGCAGGATACAGCCAACATTCTTATGAGACGTTAAACTTGTCAAACGACAATCTCTCGGCAAAACAAATTCTTGCGTTTAGAGACAAAGCCTGGATGACATATCACACAGACCCCTCATATCTTAAGTTGCTTGAAGATAAGTTCGGCACCAAAGCTAGAGAAAATGTAGAAAAGTCTACTAAGATTAAACTTAAAAGAAAATTACTCGGAGATTAAATTGACATTTAAAAATTTTAGAGCAAACGACATTGCATACCCACTAGCAATGGAAACGATTAGCGATGAAGATATCGACGCACTTGCCGACTGGCTTAAGTCTTACCCAAAACTAACAAAGGGCAACTTAACACTTGAGTTTGAAAAGCTCTGGGCTGATTATATTGGAACCAAGTACGCCATTTTTTGTAACTCTGGTTCGTCTGCCAATTTGCTAATGGTTTATGCAGCGCTCCATAACGGACTAATTGCTAACAAGAAAATTGCAGTACCCTCAGTTGGATGGGTTACAACTCTTTCTCCTGCTATTCAATTTGGACTTGAACCTATAATGGTGGGTGCAGATCCTAATACTTTTGGTATGGACTTAGATGCATTAGAGGCCCTATGTGAAAAGGACTGTCCCGATGCGGTTATCTTTGTTCAGGTTTTAGGGGTGCCTCATTACAAAGAAAGGATCCTTGAACTAAAAGAGAAATATGGGTTTACACTGCTAGAAGATTCTTGCGCTGCTCTTGGAGCGGAATATTCAGATGGCTCGATGGTTGGAACTGTCGGAGACATGTCTAGTTTTTCATTTTATTTTGGACACCAGCTTTCTTCAATTGAAGGCGGCATGGTGAATACCGATAGTAAAGAGCTTTACGATCTTATGCTAATGCTACGTAGCCACGGCTGGGGCAAAGATCTTGATCAAGAAACCTACGATGGCATGATTGAGGAGAATGAAGTAGATGATTTTCATAAGCCCTTTACCTTTTTTGTCGCTGGATTTAACCTGCGCTCAACAGATCTACAGGCGTTTATTGGCATTAGGCAGATGGAAAGAGCAAAGTGGGTCGCGCAAAGAAGGTACGAAAATCACATCCGATATGCACAGAACCTAGAAGGATATGTCCAGTTTCAAGACTGGCGCGATCATAAGCCGGTATCGATTTCATTCGGTGCATTAGCTACCAGCAAGGAACATCGAACAGAGATTGTCAATAGATTAGTTGAGAGCAAGATTGAGACAAGAATTTTTAGTGCCGGCAACTTAGGTCTTCATCCTTTTTGGGTACGTAGGTACGGTAAATTTGATGACGAGATGAGCAACATTATTCACTCCCGAGGTTTCTTTGTGCCTAACTATCCTGAACTTACTAACGAAGATATCGATTATATTTGTAGTGTAATTAAAGGTGAGTAATGAAAATCCTTGTAGTAGGAGACAGCTGTGAGGACGTATTCATTTATGGTGAATGCAGTCGCCTAGCGCCTGCTGCGCCCGTCCCTGTATTTGTTGAGCAATATAGAAAGTCCAATAAAGGAATGGCGGGAAATGTATACGAAAATGTAGTTTCTCTCGGCGCCCACTGTGATATAGTGACGAATACCGCTGAGATAATAAAAACGCGATATGTCGAAAAGAAAACCAATCATATGATTGTGCGCGTCGACATCGGCGAACAAAAAGTAGATCGCATAAAAGAGCTACATAAGTTAGACATGCAAGAGTACGACGCAGTTATAGTTTCGGACTATGACAAAGGCTTTTTGCACGAAGAAGACATAGCCTTTATCGCGAAAAATCATGATTTGGTTTTTCTTGATACTAAGAAGATCATTGGTGATTGGGCTGCTGATATAGAATACATTAAAATTAATGAAGTCGAACATGAAAAAACAAAAAGAACAATAACAGATTTCGATTGGATCTATGATAAGCTAATAGTTACTGCAGGAGAAGCAGGCTGCTTTTACAAAAACCTATCCTTTCCGGTTGAAAAAGTTGAGATTAAAGACTTAACTGGCGCCGGCGATTCATTTCTGTCTGCTTTGGTTTATAAGTTTGTAAAAGAAAAGAATATTTTAGCAGCAATCGAGTTTGCTAACCAGTGCGCAACGCTGGTTGTACAACAAAAGGGAGTTAATACAGTCAATGACATTTAAAGAATATTATCAACATTATCTAACATTACATCAAAACCCAATTAATAGATGTTTACACGTCTTGGGGCAACTAACCACAATTACCTACATTGTGTCGATGGTTGCGATTGGCTGGTGGGGGGCTTTACTAGCCGCCCCGTTTGTAATATACCCATTTGCTTGGAGTGGGCACTTTTTCTTTGAAAAGAATACACCTGCAGCCTTCTCTCACCCTATTTGGGCGAAAGCGTGTGATTGGGTGATGCTTAAAGACATATTAACAGGAAAGCTTAAGTGAAAATTATAATTGCTTGTTATCCCAGAGTTGGAAGTAGATATCTTAATAATAAAATAGATAAACAATTTAATCCGCATCCTTGGAAGGTATCCTATAACGAGCAGTACCAAAAACAACTATTTAAAGAAGATGCCCGCGTTATGACAACACACGATAGAAATGTTGAATATTGGCATGAAGGCAATAAACTAAAAAGCGATGACGTTGTTATACATCTTATTGCAAACCCTTATAATAGTATCACCTCTTTTTTTAATGCTTGGCCCCAGCCAGGATATGAAAAAAACAAAAATCCTGGGTTCAAACTTAGCAGCAAGCAAATAACGCCTTTGCCGATTGATATTATTGAAAATTGTGATAACAGTTTTGCAATGCATACGAAAAACTTTTTTTCACCCGCTAAAAGGCCTATTATCAATAATTTTATACTAAGTGAAATTCAAAAACACAATTTTCAAGAACTAATGTTGAGGTGTGATTTTTTACAATATGAGCATCATTTTGATAGAATTATAAATAATAAATTAGATATTCGAATGATTACATTGAAATATGAAACTATGTCAAAGGCGGAAAACATTAATAAGCTCAAAAAGTTTTTAGGATCTGGATTTGATAAATTAAATTTTGATGATTTTTCTTTAAGAAAAACTGATTGGCGAAATAGTGTGTTCAAAAATGAAATAGAGAACGTATACGGCGCTTTACATGAAAAATATTCTGAATTGCCTGATATTAAAATATGGAGATAACATGAAGATAGTTTGGACAAATGGTTGTTTTGACGTTTTACATCGTGGCCACTTCGAAATGTTTAAGTATGCTAAGTCTTTTGGCGATCAATTAATTGTTGGCATTGATTCAGATGAGAAAGTACGTAAGGACAAAGGCTCAAGCCGCCCACATAATTGTGTTGAAGATAGAAAATTTGCCTTAGAGTGCATTAAATATATTGATGAGGTTGTTGTTTTTAATTCAAGAGAAGAGTTAGAACAAGAGATAAGACAACTACACCCAGATGTAATGGTAATTGGTTCAGACTGGAGAGGAAAAACAGTAGTAGGTGAGCAATATTGCACAGAACTTAAATTTTTTGATAGAATAGAAGGGTATTCGACTACTAATATACTGGAGAGCGATAAGTGACATACGTTTTTGATATTGATGGGACTATTTGCAGCAATTCAAATGGTGATTATGATTCTGCTAAGCCGATTAAGCCTCGCATAGAAATGGTTAATAGTCTATATGATAAAGGGCACACCATTGTTCTACAAACAGCAAGAGGTATGGGAAGAACAAACAACAATCAAACAGCTGCGTATGTGTTGTTTTATAATTACACCGCTCAACAACTAGGAACATGGGGAGTAAAATATCACTCATTGTTTTTAGGAAAGCCATCAGGTGACGTTTATATTGATGATAAAGGTGTTAAAGACGCTGAATTTTTTGATGTATATAAGGAAATCGAGCAATGAGCAAAAAGAAGCAACCATTGCCAATGAAGCACGTTCCAAAGGGCTGGGGATGGGAACGTTGGATTGTAAATTGTCCTGAGTACTGCGGCAAGCTTTTGTTTTTTAACAAAGGCAAGCGGTGTTCTTGGCATTTTCACAAGATTAAAGATGAAGTTTTTTATTTACAATCGGGCAAGATGATTGTTTATTATTCTATGAACGATGATATTGAGAAAGCAAATCAAATTATCCTCAACCCAGGAGAAAAGTTTCACGTAGCTACTGGTTTAAGACATCAGATGGTGGCACTTGAAGATAGTGAATTGTTTGAATTCTCAACAGAGCATTTTGATAGTGATAGTCATAGGATCATCAAGGGCGACTAAATGAAGTTGGTTGTTATTACAGGGTGTCTTGGGCTCATTGGGGCTTATGTTACAAGAGAGTGTTTGCAAAAAGGCTGGAAAGTATACGGTATTGATAAGTGTACATATGCATCCAACGCAGAGTTTCTGGAAGAATTTACGCAAAACGAAAATTTCAGTTTTGTTAAAGAGGATATTAGCAAATTAAAATATCTACCGGACTGTGATTATGTAATTAATATCGCTGCCGAATCTCACGTGGGAAACAGCATTATTGATAGTTCTGATTTTATACAGTCAAATATAGTTGGTGTTAAAAACCTTCTTGATTTAATAAGAAACAAACAACACAATGTAAGTGACAGACCAGTTCTGCTTCATTTTAGTACGGACGAAGTGTACGGTGATATTACTGATGGCGAACATATAGAGACCGACATCCTAAAGCCAAGCAATCCATATTCTGCATCAAAAGCAGCTGCTGACATGCTAGTCCTTGCTTGGGCAAGAACCTACGGCATCAAATACATTATTTTAAGACCAACCAATAACTACGGAATTGGACAGTACCCAGAAAAGTTAATACCGCTGATAGTGAAAAATTTGATGCGGAATAAGAAAATCAAGCTCCACGATCAAGGTGAGCCTGTTAGAAACTGGCTTCACTCAGAAGATACTGCCACGGCTGTAGTCACTTTAATAGAAGCACAGGTATACAACCAAATATTTAATGTCGCCGGCGGCTTTGAACAAAAGAATATAGAGACAGCTTATAAGGTGCTGCAATGTTATTTTGCAGAAGACAAAGACTGGAGCAACTACCTTGACCTTACACATGTAAGAGAAGGTCAGGATGTTCGCTATGCTTTAAACGATGATAAGCTTAGAAACCTTGGCTGGCAACCTAAAAAAGTTTTTGATCAAGAGATCATAAAAATAGTTGAATATTATAAAAATAATTTTAAATGGTAAGGAGAAAAAATGCAACTATCTAATCAAGCGCTAGGAGCCATCATGATGGCACTACAAGAATCACTGTTAAACCAGCTGGACATCGTTCCAATTCTCAAAGGTTTTGAGTTAGAAGAAACCGAAGAAGGGCTCTCAGTGACCAACCCCCCAACTGTAAGATTTACAGACAATAGTGAAATCACCAATGAGGACTTAATAAACCTCGGTGCCAGCAAAGATACTTAATGCCCAGGTATAAGTATCAGTGTGCTGAATGTGAAATTTTTGTTACTGTTTATCACGGCATCAACGAAACTCTTTTAGATTGTAAGGAATGTTCAGAGAAACAGACCATGACAAAAGTTTTGTCGACGCCAATTATTATCAAAGATAAAAAGACCAATGATAATAATAAAGTTGGTGATCTGACAGAACAATATATTGAAGAGAATCGTAAAATTTTAGAACAACAAAAAGAAGAAGCGAGAAACGAACAATGAGCCGACTTGAAATAATTTTGTCAGCAATTCTAAGCATTTCAATAATTTTAAATATTGGATTAATCGCATATGTGCGTGTAACAATTGTACAGCTGCTATCAGTTTCAGAAGAGTTAGGAGATCTGCAAGAAATGATCAATTCTTTTTCTCAACATCTTCAAGACATCCATCAATTAGAAATGTTTTACGGAGACGAAACAGTGCAGGGTCTTTTAGAGCATGCCTTGTCATTTAACAAGCAGCTCGAAACTTTTGAATATATTTATTCATTAACAGAAAATCAACAGGAACCGAGAAATGACAATGACGCAGAAAATACAGACGCAGAAAATACAGACGAAGAAGAAGAAGCGTAAGAATTATTATTTTACGCAAGAGCATGAAAATGCTATTATTAGGTACTCAAATACAACCTGTAAAAGAGAAAGAACTGAGCTATACATAAAGTGGATCCAGCCCGCATTTAACGAGATGGTAGATAAGATAGTTTTCACTTATAAGTTTACTAATCTTCCAAATTGTGATTCTTTAAGAGACGAATGTAAAATATGGCTAATGACGATTTTAGAAAAGTACGATCCCTCTAAAGGCTCAAAAGCTTTTTCCTATTTTTCGGTGATTACTAAAAACTGGTTTATTCACAAGGTCAAGAGACAACAGAAAAGAAACAAAAGGGAAGTTGATTATGACAATGTATCAAAGAAATTTGAAGAAGAATATCTTTCATCCGACGAATCATATATAACCCACAGAGAAGAACAAGAGTTTTGGACGTCATTTTATCAAGAATTAAAATCTTGGGATGCATCTCAGATGAAAGAAAATGATCTTAGAGTTTATAAGGCAATAAATATACTCTTTGAATCAAAAGAGGATATCGATATTTTTAACAAAAAAGCTATTTATCTATATCTGCGTGAGATAACCGGCTTAAATACCAAACAGATTGTTAACTCATTAAAGAAATTTCGAAAGAAATATACTAGTTTTAAACAAGATTGGGAAAACGGAGAGCTATGAGTAATAAAGATTTGGAATCTCTAATTGATGAGGCTTTAAATAATATACGTAACGACAGGAAAGTGGCCCGAGAATTTTTAAATGAGATTGCAAATCAAATAGCCGCCGATGCAGAGCAAAACAAATACCTCAGCCCGGTCGCAGCTAAGCACATCGAAACGCTTCAAAGATCTAACGAACAACTAGTTAAACTAATAGGACTGAGACAGAAAGATCAAGATAAAAGTTCTCTGCTTTCAGATGAAGACAAGCACAGTATTTTCGACTTAATACAAGGAGATGCCACCAATGCCGGTTAGACAGTTTCTAAATCGCACTGATTTTACAAATCCTGATACTGCTTTAGATTTATATGGAAATTCATTAAGAAGTGCGTTTGCTTACGATGTTTACGAAGGTAAAACTGTATTTGACGCAGTTGTTTTAACAAAACCAATATTTTTAGTGGATGCCGAAATAAGACCTAGTGATTCCACCCCGGCCTTTGTCGACACAACCGCTCGCGCAGCTGGTCGTTTAGATAAGTTTTCTTTTAAAGCAAGGCTGCTGGCCGATGATGCACCATCTCTGCATGCATATATACCCGATCCGTGCGATATACAAGTGGCAGAAAAATATTCCAATCTGTCGGGACTTTACAACCTACACACTACATTTATATCTTCAGATGATTATACAAGGTCCAATACAGCCGTTCCAAAAATTGGAGATATCGTTAGAGTTGAACTGGTAAAAAACATTTTTAGTTATAATCTACAATTTGGCACATTTTTGTCTGTAAGAACAAACAACTCTGGAGTTTTACCATCTTCTACTTCAACAGAGACTGAAGATGGCGCCGACCCGACGTCGGAGTGGAATTGTGCTACTGCTGCTAGATTATTTTATGAAAGTGAAGCCTTTTCCGACCTTCGCGAAGGAATGACAGAGCCCGAGATGCGCACCTTGGCTAGAGTTTATTTAACTCGACTTAGATCCGAACTGCGGACAGAGACTGTCACCGTTGAATTCGAGCCTCCATCTGCGTGGCTTGCCACAGGCCCAGGTTGGGACTGGGATCTCACAGCAACCCAGGAACGCCTTGGCATAACTCAAGAAGTGTTTGAAGCTAATTATGGATCTTCCCCTGACGATGCAACGTTGAAGTATAGGGGCCCGGTTAACAAAGAATTCTTTGCTACCGGAACGGACTCGACCGGTCGAACCATTCGTACTCAAATGTGTGGACCTTGGAGAAGTGCTAATGCCACTTATCCTATGGAAAAGTGCGCACGCTGCCTCATTGGAACGGTCACGACATCGTTCTCCGCGACCAATCTGCATTCTAAATTTTGTGATTATATAAAAAATGCTGTTGAAGCTTCATTAGCCGCCGTTCCTACTTCTACGATCAACATATCCGACAACGTTCGCTCGACAGAAAGCCAAATATATTTAAGAATGTCTTATGGCTGTGGAACGACATATGATGAGATAATGAATAATCGTTCTGCACCATGTAGGGTGCCAGTGGCTTTGCCGGGATATTCTAATCATGAAATAGGACTAGCAGTAGACTTAGGCGGCACGCTAACTTCTCCGTCCACCGTCGCGGCTAAAAAAACGGATCCCCCCTCTGCAGCGCGACAGTCTGAACTGTATCGATGGATGAGAGCAAATGTTCACAACAAAGCGTCCATAACTGTAGATGGCGCCACAAAAAACCTTGGAAATATAAAGAATATGGATTCAGAGCCATGGCACTGGAGCTATAACGGAGGATAGATGTGAGTCAAAAAATTTTAAATGATGGCGCCGGCCAAAACACAAAAACCCTTGAAAGCCAGCTAAAAGAAAATCAGCCAGTTAATGTAGTTCCTTCTAATTCCGGAATTATGCAAACAGAAACTGAAACTCCTTTAATTAGTTTTCATCCAACGACCGGCGCATACAAGCTTGAAAATAGAAATGCATATATTGTGTTTGGAAAAGATATGCCGTCAACAATATTATCAGGCTATGGAGGCAAAGGCGCCTCCAATTGTGATACTATCGATATTGTTGTGGGAAGAATGTCTTCGGTGGATGAAATTTCTAGACCAAATGCCTTAATAAACGTAAGGCGCCCTAAAATTGTAGGCAATAGCTATGCCGCCGACGCCGCAAGAATTTATATAAGCCAGCTAACTAACGTTGATAAAAACTTTGGAATTGCAAAGGGAAAAAGCGGTCTTCTAAAAGCACGTTCGGCGGTTGCTATAAAAGCAGATGGCGTAAGGCTTGTTGGAAGAGAGGGAGTTAAAATTGTTACAGGAAAGTCGCCATTTGAAGGGGTTGGTGAAGATGGAGAGAAAAACTCTAGAGGCGGTAAAATTGCAACACCAGCCCCTAAGATTGAGCTTATTGCGGGAAACAACGATCAGCCAAAGAAAGTGCGCGGAGGTCTTTTTAGGAAAAAAGAGATAATTCAGGGACTGCAACCTCTCGTAAAGGGGGATAATATGAATGATGCCCTTTTAGAACTCTCAGCGCTGCTGCACAAAATTAATTCAGCAATGAACAACTTTGTCATGACACAAATTGCGTTCAATTCAGCTGTAGCAGTAAATCTTTGGCCCGCTAATAGCGCTCATTATGCAGCCGCGGGTACCGCGGCAAACCTTTCTTTAATGAATAATGTGATTAACAATTTACATCATCAGCGAATTCAACTGTCACTATTTGAGACAAATTTTTGTACACCGTATGGATATAAGTATATTTGTAGTAAAAACGTTACTACTACCTAGGAGTTAATAAAATGGCAGATTCTAAATTTCTAAAATACCAAGATACCGATGGAGATCGTTTTCCCGACATTTGTGATGATGTTTTAGAAGAAGTCGCTGACATCTCCCCGTGCCCAAAATGTCTCCCAAACCCGTACGCAATAACTCCAGATTGGAAAACACAAGACAGCAATACGCCCTTTTTTGATGAAAAAAATTGTACGTTTCAGCTAACAGTCGCAACGCCATATACAGAAACAGTTGATTTAGATTTGTTTCCGGAAGCCTCAAGTCTCGCTGAACTTAGCGAAGCACAAGTAGCTGAAGGGATGCAAGCTAGGTATGATGAGTTCATGGAATATGCGTCGGAAACGTTTTTAATTGGTTACGCAAAAGATTCTGCAGCAGAACAAATTGAGGCTTTAAAAGAACACATAACCCCCGCGGGATATGATTTATCAGTTAGAGAAAATTCTAAGTTAAAACTATTATACAGTGTTGATTTTGAAGATTTTGCCTCAATGCCAGATGACCCTTATGAAGACGAAGAGGAAGAAGATGATGACGAGGAAGAAGACGATAAACAAGATGATGCGGCCTCTACAACTGTTACTGTTGTATACGAAGTTGATGATCTCCGCGCTAAAATTGTCAGAGTTAGAAAAGGTCTGAAACTATATTCAAAGTATTTAAAAGTTTTTAGAGCAATTAAAAAGGGCAACATATTGTTTGCTGAAAACAATTCTATTTTTAATTTAGAAAAGTATGGGGACGATGGAACATTTAATAGCACAACACTGGGATCAATACTTTATTACGTTGATGCTTTCTTAAACAAAAGAGGGTTAAGTATTCCTATGGTGGGCCCCATAAAACTGTTCAACGACCGTGTAACAAAAATTGAATTTCAGTTTGCCGGTGATTATAAGATTTCTAATATGAGAGTTTATGTTGCGGGCTGCGGAGATGCTCCTAAAGTTTTTGGAAAAAAGAAATTAAAGTCTTTAGTAGAAAATATCAATAGAGGCGTTTTTCGTGATCCGACTGCCATGGCATATTTCGCACAACTTGACGCTATGGATCAGGCGCTGCAAGCAAGAGAACCTGACCCCTGGATTGAATTCATTAAAGAGTATACCTTCCCAGAAGTATATGATCATATCTCTGCGACTAATCAGCAAGAGGCGCCCACTGGCACATGTGTCGCAAATGCCTTAGCTAATGAAGGCAAGCAGCTTGGTCAAGATATCTTAGATGACACTTTTAGCTTAGGCGATGCAGTGGCGTACGCATTCAGGAATAGAATTTGTATGAATGAAGTTGAGGAGCTTCAAGAACTTGAAGCTGAACTTGGCTTGGGTTATGATGTGTCTGATGAAAATTTAGCCGCTGGCTTGACAGCTAGCGAAATAGCAGGAACAACTCAGGTTGATAGACTATCTGCCCGAGCTACAAATATAACTGCCATGGCTGATATGGCAAAAGAACAAGCATATCAAACGCTACAGCAAAATGATACCGTTCTCACTAAGCTGTGTGAGAGAATGTTAGGCGTCGTTGGTCAAGACGAGCACAAATCATATAATATTCATGACTTGTTTAGTGGTGGTTTGGATGATATTAAGTTGTGCGGTCTTTTTGATCTTCTTAATGAAGCTGTTACTTGTTTATTAAAAAATCTAACATTTGAGCAAGCCATCGGCGCCATAGTAAAATCTGCCTTAAAGGGAATGTCAATTAACAATTTAGAAGAACTATTTATTGGCTTGGATCCTGAAGCTCAAGGTAGAGTTCACACCCTAGCATACCAAAAATTACAATCTGGAGACGTGTTTGCTGATGATTCAGTAAATCAAGCAATGTCCGATAATATTGAAAGTAGTGATAACATTACATTGTCGACGCTTGCAGAGCAATCCCGCGCACGCGGAGAGGGAGATGACGTCGAAGATCCTGTCGGCGGCGGCTGGTCAAGAACCAAAAATTCTAGTACTGCAACAAGCGAAGGAGACCGCCGCACTGTTGGCCAACAAGTAGATCTTATGTCTAATCCTTCTGTTGATTACAACGAAAGCACGATTGTTCAAGCATATGCTAGCGCCATCGTCGAGGTATATAGTGACAATTTATTAGACATTGTAGACAAGTTAAACAAATATCCCGGCGCCCAAATAATCAAAAGAACATTAGCATTCTTTGATTGCCCACAAGATCCTATAATGGATCCTAATATAGCAGATTTTATTAAAAGCGTACAGCTTCCTATCTGCAGAAACACCCATGATTTAGTAATTCCAAGACTCAACAATCCGTGGGCTTGGATACCAGAAGTGTCTGACTGGCAATCAATTACATTCGAACTTGGTAAACTAGCCATTAGGCAAGCGGTAGTCAATGCTATGGTTAAACTAATCTTGAAAGTGTGTGAAATATTGAGCGGTAGTGTCTGCAAAACTTTACAAGTAGCTGGCTCAGCAATTGCTTCGTTACCCGACATTGCTACTGGAAGAGATAACTTTAAAGAAATGCTAAGAGAAAACTTGTGCGGACAGAGCGCTTCCGATGAAGAGCTTAATAATTCTATTGATGAACTATTAAATGGTCTAGGTGGTCCACCTAATAAATTTGTAAGTGAAGACGAGTTAAAAGATTTTGTCACCGATTACTCAAACACCCTAACACAAGTAGAACTAATGTCTTTAACAATGGGCACACCCACCACAGATTCGCTAGACATTGCAATGGAAATGATTAATTCTGAATATCAAAATTTAACTCAAAATTTTCCTGATAGGCAAGCGGTATCGAATTTCTTTTCAAATGTTGGTAATTTGTTTCCTGCCGATGCTAGAGATGCTATAGGCGATCAATTAAACAATCCTACAAACAGCAGCCCGTCTGCCCCAAGTGCCCCAGTGAACCCTAGTTTGTGTGCAACTCCAGATCAATATGAGGCGTTTTGCGAATATAGAGCCTCGTTGCTTTCTGGAAGAGCACCCCCAGAGCAGATTAAAGAACTGTGTGATAATCAAAGAGATGACTTCTTGAACGATCTACAAGATCTGGGCGACGTCGCACAAGAGGGTATGCCAGTTTATCTAGATTCTAATATGCCGCCAATAGCATCTCAACCAGGATGTGATGATGGCGTCTTTCCTTATGAATCGCCAGAAGCCATTGAGACTGCACAAAATATAATATCTGGCGAGTTCGAAAAATTACAAGCTGCATATTCAACTGATATGATAGGTAACGGCCCATTTCAAAGAAACTATGGTCTTTTGAATATGGTTCTTAGTGACACCATGGGTAATCCGCTTTCAACACACCATAGAAAAACTTTTCTGCAAAAAGATCACGTTGATTTTTACAGAGATGGCGGCGATGATGATTTCGGAAACGTTTCCGTCATAGAATCACAAAGAGCGGCATATCCATATAAAGTGGCAGAATGGCTGCAACAACAGCTAGCCGGCAGCTCCGACGCAGACGATCTTTCTAACTCTATAAATTATTCTTCTAATAACAATTGGCAAACTTCAAAAACGTCATCTGCGTCTGTAGTTGATCTGGGTTTAGCAACTTTCGGACGAGACCCGATCGGCAAGAACATCAGTATGCGCCCGGATATAAAATATTATAATTTACCTGATTTTGGATATAATACAAGACTAGAACTAAATTTACTTGAAGGTACCGCCGATCCTGTACTTGATATAATCACCACAGGAAGAAAAAAAGAACCAGACCTGCTGTTAGCTTTTAAAGACAACGCAAGAGGATTAAGAAGTGGTGATAATGAAAAGTCCTCTGCATACGCGTATGGGTTTGATATTCATTGTTATTTTGCAGATTTAGAACGCTCAGCGCCACCTTTTGTCTCTTCTCCTAACCGCGCTAGTACAGTCGGAAGACTTGACGGATCCCCCGGAGCGATTTTTACTACAATACACAATGTGCCAAGTGATAATATCAGAGTTGTAGTTGGCGAGTTAATCAACGAAGGCGCCCGAAAAGTTTCTAGATGGGCGCCCTTCTCTAAAATAGTTTTACCACCAACGGGCGATAATCAGAATGAAGACCCGGCTGTTGCTATGAGAAAATATGAGATGTTTGTATCTGAAGACACCTTGGCGGGTTTTGATTTTGAAGCACATCCTAGTTTTACAAATTGTTTCAAAGAGCAAACTGAATATTGTCCGTATGTTGTATTATTAAAAGAAATTATTGACAATTATGATATTCGCTCTATTGGCGCCTTAGAGGATGTTAAAGATTATCATGATCAAGCTACAAATATAATAATTAGAAAGATTTTTGAAGATGTTGCCAACAATGATGTTGCGTTTAACTATGGAGCAAAGTTCGATAGCCTCACTGAGGGAGACTTAGAATATGTTTTAGGTCCAGGATATGGTGTATATTCCGGCGGACCATATGGAGAGGCTTTAATTAAAGATACAGAAACAGGAGAAATGAGAAAAATTGTAAATAATGATATGATTTTGGGCATGAGCAAGATGCAGTATGAAATAGAAGAGAGCAATGTATACTCCGGAACAGCAACTGAAAACAGAGTGTTTTACCTAGATCCTATGAGCTATGGAAGAAATTATATGAGCCCGGCGCTGTACATCAAGCCAGAGCAAAACAAGGGCTGGCTTGGTCTTATTGACGTTCTTTTTCCTGAGCTTAATCCTTGTAAACCACATGTGGCAGACTTTGTTGATTTTTCTGATATATCAGAAATTGTGTCCTCTAAATATTCTTCAATACCGGAGGATCCTCGATTAGAGAGCGGCGGCAGAGATTGCGTGATTGAGTTGCCTTACAATAGAATACTTGATAGGACGTCAACCGCGTCCTTAGAAGGATTAATAATTGCTACGGTCAGAATATTTTGCAGCGTGCACATGCTAAAAGCTTTTGCGACTTTTTCTAAATTTAAACCAAGCTTTCCTGACGTATTTAGTTCAATTTTTGCGCAACACATTGTTCAAGAAATGGAAGAGTCTTTATCAGACGCACAAGGCAGCCTTGGTGAGATGTTTACAACATTTAAGGATGAAGAATTTTACTTAGCATTCTTGGAACAGGCCGTTCAGATGTATGGAAGAAAAATTGATAGTGGAGAAATATTAGACGTACCCGCCGATGTCGTAGGAGCAATAACAGCAATCAACAACTCACAACAAACCTATTCATATCCAACTAAAAAAGAATTAAAAGAAGACAAAGACGATGGAATTGTGCGAAGAATTAAAACATTAAAAAACTATAGAGAAGATAGAAAATATAACCACGTTTACAAAACCAGAGACCTCGCTAAAGTTGTCCTTAAACAGATTGTCGTTGAAGAACTCAATAAAATAGGCGAGACGCTGGTTAATAATATGCAAGTAATAGACGTAAAGCCGGATGTAGTTAACATGGGTCATTACCTCATAGAAAATTTTACTCAAGGACACACGTTATCACTTTCCGGAGGAGAGTTTGCAGAAACTTCAGAAGAATTTCCGTCGACGGACACAGAGGACCTTTATACCTCGGGTGGAGAATTTTCAGTATATACTATTAATGATCCTGCTTCTCCTTATACATTGGGTGATGAATATATCGGGTACTATCATGTTCATGTCGACATGCTTGGTAAAGTACGGTATATGACAGGAGAATTTCATAGAGAAGCTCCTCATGATGTTATAAAGCCATATGCCGAAAAGCTAACGGTATCCAATTCAAATACGGAACTGCCGCTCGGAGATGTTATAGAGTGGGATCTCACGTATGAACCAGAAAGTATGGAAACTTCTGAAAAGCCTTTTTTGCTAGAAAAATATATTAAACTTAATAATAATTTTTATTCCCCGACTGAGGCTACTGATATTATTCTAGCAAACGATGATCTAACATTAAATCTATCAGACATTTATCCGGGAACCCTTGAACAAATCACCGATGCAGAAGAAAATGTTGTAGGTCTTACCGGCGAGTTGGGAGTGCGTTATGGCTTGATGATGTTTGCGGTCCTTGGCGGAAAAAAATATCCCATAACAAACGTTGAAATAGATGCTTTAGATTTTGAAATATCAAAGTTTGCCCCGCTAGAAGGAAACAGCAAGCTGTTGTTATGTCTGATAAATCAATTAATTGAAGATGATAAGTTTCTTGTTGTAATGAATTATATCTTTGGGGCGAATAAACTTACTTCGTTGGCGGCGGTATATAATGATTTAGCGTTTATTCCATCAATTGGCGAAGTTACTGTTGATGACGGAGAGGCTTACGGCTTCGGCTCGAAATTCGAGGATAAGCCCGGCTCTAAAGTTGAAATTGAGGTGGATGACGAGTTGATTTCTGTATCTGAAACAGGAAAAGCCGGCTGGGCATCCGCAGACAACAGGACACCTGGGTTTATATCAGGACTATTTGTTAACGAGTGGGATAAGTGGGACAGAGTTTTGTTAAGAAAATCCAAGAAAACAATTAAAAGAATGTTTAACACATATTACCGCCATGGCTTTGAATTTTCTCCCGGCGATCTGGGGGGCCTCCCGTCTCCGGGGCAGTTACTGATCAGTAATATGAGAAACAGTCTTAAACCCAAACCGGGATTACAATTAATGCCATGGTGGAAATTGCCGTCTTTACGTACTAATCCGTTTGATTCAAGTGGAAATATTTGTAGTAATGAGTAATTATAATGAGGTAATCGTATGTCTTCTATAAGTGTTAAGCTTCCACTGCGTCAAAGTTCTATTGATGGCTTTGTGATGAATAAGTCTATTATTTCGGTAATAAGGCAGAATTTAAAAATGCTAGTTCTGACTATTCCCGGAGAAAGAGTTATGGAGCCAAATTATGGCGTTGGCTTGAAAAGATATCTGTTTGAAAATTTTAGCAGTACCACATCGGCTAGAATAAGCAATAACATTAGAGAACAAGTAAAAGTTTATATGCCAGCAGTTAAAATTTCTAATATTATTGCTAACACTGATAGCCAAGATGCCAACACTCTTCTTGTGGTTATAAAATATTCAGTTGCTGGAATAACAACGAATGATTTACTAGAGATCACTATTTAAATTGAGGATTATATATGGCCGATGATCAGAAAAAAATAATTCCTATAAATTATACCAATAGAGAATTTAGCGAAATAAAGAGCGATCTTGTAGAAATTGCGCAAAGATTTTATCCTGATACGTTTCAAGATTTTAGTGAAGGTTCTTTTGGTTCTTTGATGTTAGATGCGGTTGCATATGTGGGTGATCAGCTATCTTTTTATCTTGATTACAACGTTAATGAATCTTTCTTAGACACGGCAAATCAGTTCAACAATGTCGTACGACACGGAAATGTATTAGGTTACAAATATTCTGGACAGTCCTCTACATACGGAGAAGTTTCTGTTTTCGTACTTGTGCCCGCGTCTGCAACCGGAATTGGTCCGGACAAAAGATATATGCCAATTTTAAGAAGAGGAACGACTTTTTCTGCGCAAAATAATTCATCTTATATACTGACAGAAAATGTTGATTTTGCAAATCCGCAGAATGACGTTGTTGTTGCTAGGGTTAATGATGCCACTGGCGCCCCAACTTATTATGCTGTTAAAGCAGCAGGAACCGTTGTTTCTGGAAGATATGGAACAGAGACTATTAGCGTTGGGCCTTTTGAGAGATTTAAAAAAATAAAGCTAAGAAACTCTAATGTTGCAGAAATAATATCAGTTATTGACAAAGAAGGAAATGAATATTTCGAAGTTGATTATCTTTCACAAGATTTTGTACATAGAGAAATATCAAACTCAAACTACAAAAGCGATCACGTTCCGTCAATATTGAAGCCGGTGCTTATTTCTAGAAAATTTGTCTTACAGCTGGCCGCAAATTCCGCAATATTGCAGTTCGGTAATGGCAAATCTTCAGAAACTAGCGCCGCCGCCACACCGGCATCTTTAGCATTAGATTTGTTTGGAAAAGACTACGTTGTTGATTCAAGTTTTGATCCTACAAAACTTTCTAAAAATGAAAACTTTGGGATTGTGCCGTCGAACACACAGTTGACTATTACATATCGTACTAACAATCCGTCAAATTCAAATATTTCAACCGGCGGCTTAAATAAGAAAGCAAACGTTTTAATGAACTTTACCAACGAACAAAGGCTCGGCGCCGGTACAATTCGCACAGTTAGGTCTTCTCTTGAGGTTTTTAACGACAAGCCAATAATTGGCTCAGTCTCGACTTTAAACTCAGAAGAAGTCAAGAGAAGAATATTCGACACATTTGCAACGCAAAACAGAGCCGTAACTCAATCTGATTATGAAAGTGTTGCTATGAGAATGCCGGCAAAATTCGGTTCAATAAAAAGAGTTAGCGTGATGAAAGATATGGATTCTTTAAAAAGAAATTTAAATATGTATATTATTTCTGAAGCTCCGAATGGAAAGCTAATCAAAACAAATCAAACAATTAAAAATAATTTAAAAACATGGCTGCAGAGTTATAGAATGATTAATGACACAATTGATATTCTCGATCCTTTTATAATTAACTTAGGAATTGAGTTTGTAATAAGAACAAATTCAGGAGCTAACAAGTACGATGTCTTGTCTAATTCTATGAACGCTCTGGCAGCAAAATATTTAAATCCTTTATATATTGGAGAATCGTTTTTAATTAGCGATGTCTATCAAACCCTGAAAGAAGTCGAGGGTGTACTAGATGTTACAAAAGTCAAAATTGTTAATAAAAAAGGAGCAAATTATTCAGGAAATGTTATTGTAATAAATGACAATTTATCTCCCGAAGGCAACGAATTAGTTTGTCCAAAAAATGCTATTTTTGAAATTAAACATCCATCTGTTGACATAATAGGAAGACTTAAGTAATGGCACTAAAGAGATACACAGCTAGTTTAGATACGACTATTGCAAACGCATATCAGCCAAATTTAACCACGCGCGCCACAGGCGCCAATATGGGTGCATCTGATGTGTTAGATGTATTTTCAATATATGGAAGACAATCAACCAGTTCTGCAGAGTTATCAAGAATACTAATAAAGTTTCCGGTTACTGATATATCTTCCGATAGAACAGCAGACACACTTCCCGCTAGCGGGAATGTTAGTTTTTATTTACGAATGTTTAACGCACCCCATTCGCGCGCTGTCCCCAAAGATGCAAAGTATGCATTTCAGATGGTTTCTCAATCATGGCAGGAAGGCGTTGGCTTGGATATGGAGGGGTACACAGACCTGACTATAGGAAATGAAGGTAGCAACTGGATGTCTGCGTCAGACAGCGCTCATTGGAAGGATGCACTTAATACACTTTTAGCGGGCGGCTCTTATCATACTTATTCCGGCGGCTCTAATAAGCAAGTTGACACTCCTATTTACATGTTTTACCAAACTCTCGCAGACGGCACAGAGGATGTTGAAATTAATATTACACCATGGGTTGAGCAATGGATCGCAGGAACTTATTCAAATCATGGAATAGGGGTCATGCTAACATCAAGCCAAGAGGCATCCGGCGCCGTCGATTCTTTAGCCGGCCGCCCAACCGGTCGTGGAGATGATGAAGGCAATATAGAAAATCCAAGCGGTTCAACTACATCTTATTATATTAAAAGATTTTTCGGAAGAAAAAGTCAGTACTTCTTTAAAAGACCGTACATTGAGGCGCGCTGGGACAATACACTAAGGGATGATCGAGGTAACTTTTACTACAGTAGTTCTGTGGCTAGCCCAGCCGATAATTTAAACACAATTTATCTATACAACTATGTTAGAGGGCAACTTAAAAATATTCCCGGAATTGAAAAAACTGGCTCTGTTATGGTGAGTTTATTTTCTGGAAATATAGATGATACTACACCAACGGGCTCAAGCGGCGCCCTTCTGATAAATAGCCAGTCTACTCCAGGCACAACAAACGGAGCAAATGTTGTATTGCAATATTTTGCAACCGGCGGCTGGGTATCAACTGGCGTATACTCTGCTTCGGTGGCCATTACGGCTTCTGAGTTGGCTACTGGTTTTGATCCAATTTTGACGTTATATGATGTTTGGTCAAGTGGAAGCCTTGCAGACGGAAAGCACTTGAAAAGAAGATTTCATACAGGCTCAATTAAGCCAATCTTACAAGATAGCTTAAACACAATACAATCAGGTAGAAACTATTTGAGTATTACCAATCTACGCAATGGTTATAGATCAGATGAAACTGCAAGATTTAATTTATACGTCAGAGAGAAAAATTGGAGCCCAAATATCTATACAAAAGCAAACTCAAATATTGAGACAAAGACTGCCCACAGTGCTTCATATAGAGTATATCGCACACTAGACAATTATCGCGTAGTTGATTATGGAACTGGAAGTGACAATCACACATATTTGTCTTATGACGTTTCAGGAAATTATTTTAACTTTGACATGTCTCTATTAGAGCCGGGTTATGAATATGCATTCGCATTTGCGTTTTATGACAATTCGTTATCCTCTTGGGTAGAGCAAGAAAATACATTTAGGTTTAGAGTAGAAAAACTATGAGTATTAAAAAACTTTTTGATACTAGCAATTCAAAAAATTATATATCTGATACCAACGAAAGAGACGCATTTGAAGACGTTGAGTCGGCGAGAAATGCCTCGGCAATTTCAGAAAAGCAAAAAACTTTTGTTCCACAAGTTGATTATACAAACGTACAGAGATTTGTAAGATACGGCTCTGCTTATCTATACTACAAATCAGCAATCGAATGGATCCATGACTACTATCCGTATGACGGATCTGATGCAGAAATAAATGAATACAAAAACAATCTTTTAGATATTGAAAAGTATATTTTTGATAACTTATATCCGCGTACAAATGGATATGCAATTATATCTAATCCACAAGATGGCGGTTGGGGTGGTTCAACAAACGATCCGGATGATGCTGATGGCTATGGAATCTCAAACAAGTTAGAATACATTACGTTTAAAGGTGGTCCAGGCACCGGCTCCCTTAGCGATAGTTCACTGCAGTCTTTATCTATAAGTGAATACAATAGTAAATTTCAAAATGCGAACATTTACGATGAAGATATATATGACACCGCCGGCCTTCCTTCTATATATGGTTCTGGTTCACGAGAATCAAACTTAAAGTCTGATTTTGATAATGGTGTTACTGTTGAGTTTTGGTTAAAAACCGGTTCTGCAATTCCTCTTGGAACTCTTAATAATGAAACAGAAAAGCAAGTTGTCTTCGACATGTGGAACAACAACGCAGAAACTGATCATGATTATGGAAGAATAACAATTGAGTTACTCGGAACAGCCAGCGCCTCACCGTTTATGGTTACAGTCCAATCAGGTAATGCATCTCCAGGCATTTTCCAGCAAACTATCGGTGAAGATATTGATGCAAACACATTAGCAAAGTGGCACCACTACGCTTTTGTAATGAACAATACTGGTAGCGGTCATGCTGTCAAATTTTATGTTGATGGTGTCTATAATGATGTTTTGGCTCATACCGGTTCTATTGGCGAATTAACATCAAAAAATATGATGGGCCG
>TARA_R110001583_G_scaffold10698_8_pt1 | contig 44251 bp, 42 predicted proteins | sample TARA_R110001583 | Tara Oceans TARA_R110001583 (sample SAMEA4398432) | marine metagenome | biome: Polar Biome; feature: [MES] marine water layer (ENVO:01000295) within the mesopelagic zone...; material: water (ENVO:00002006), including particulate matter (ENVO:01000060) such as...... | reverse complement strand
ATTATTTTAACCAGCAAGAATGATCACCTTTTTAGTTCGTTTGGTATGATTACCCTTTGATGCGATCCAAAGTTATAAATTGGTAATTATGAGGGTTTTTATCATCTTTAAGGTGAGCTTCTTGTTGTACTTCCTGCCATTGTGCAATGGCTTTAAAGTCAGGGAATTTAGTATCCCCTTTTGTTTTAAGATCAATAAAGGTTAAATACAAACGATCCGCCTTTTCTAAGTATTGTTCATAAATGGTCGCACCACCAATAATCATAACTTCGTCAACATCACCAGCGAGCTGAGTCGCTTGCTCCAATGTTTGTACACAATCAACCCCTTCAATGTTCAAAGTCGTATCTCGGGTTAGTACGATATTCTGGCGCCCAGGTAAAGGACGGCCAATTGATTGGTAGGTTTTTCTTCCCATAATCACAGGCTTTCCAAGCGTAACACGTTTGAAAAATTGCAGGTCAGCAGGTAAGTGCCAAGGCATTTTATTATCTAAGCCAATAATACGATCATCGGCCATAGCAGCAATCATTGAAACTTTCATTTTTTTCCTTAAGTTTTTGTCTACATTTTCTACAAGATTATCAAATAATTAGTTTAATTGATGCATAAAATTTTAAGCAGGTTATTATTAATAAAGAACTTCTGATTAAATGGAAAGCATTATGAGAAAAACAATTATCAGCCTAGTACCTTTGTTAACAATTATTATTGGAATACTCTCAATTTGGTGGGGCTGGATGCCAAGTGCCTATGATGTTAGAGCAAAAACACTTGAAACCGCTCAAATAAATAACCATGAAATCGTTACCGGTTATACAACCACTTCAACCTTAATTGATATCAGTGAATGGTTAATCAATAAACCGGGTGGCTTACTGACCAACGATATCACTCCTCCAGGCCTGTTAATGGATAATATGCCTTCCTTTGAATATGGAGTTCTCGAACAAACACGTGATTTAGCGTTAGCAATGCGTTTAGGTTTTAGCCGTTCTCAATCACAGTCGACGGGTGATAAAGACTTAGAACTTGCACAAAGTAAACTTAATATTTCACACACAAGTTGGCAACTTCCGAGTGCAGAAAATGAATATACCGATGCGATCAATGCATTGAAGCGTTATCGTATTCGTTTAGTTTCTCCTGATGCGACAGACGCGCAATTTTACACTCGAGCAGATAATTTAGCAGACTGGTTAAGGGAAGTTGAAAAACGTTTAGGATCTATTTCACAACGTTTAAGTGCGAGTGTCGGCAATGACAGATTCAACACAGATTTATCTGGTGATCCTAACGCTAAACAATCAACTCAAACTGCCAATGAAGTGATGGTAAAAACATCTTGGTGGAAGCTTGATGATGTTTTTTATGAAAGTCGTGGCGCAGCATGGGCTATTTTACATTTCTTAAAAGCAGTTGAAATTGACTTTGCAGATGTACTTGAAAAGAAAAATGCTAAAGCAAGTTTAAAACAAATCATACGTGATTTAGAGTCGACACAAGAAGTCATCTGGGCACCAATGATACTTAATGGTAGTGGATTTGGTTTAGTCGCCAACCATTCCTTAGTCATGGCAAACTATATCTCTCGTTCAAATGCTGCGTTAATCGATTTACGCAGTTTATTAGAGCAGGGGTAATCAATGAGAGGAGCCGGTGGCACATCAGGTGGAATAGGAACCTTCTTTATTGGTTTGTTTATGATGATAGGAGGCTTTTATCTTTTATTAAACGCCATTTCAGTGTCTTCAAACTTTGGATTTAGTCGTCACCTGTATCGTTTTTCAGCGATGGGGGGTTACTCAATTACCAGTGGAATGGTCATGATACCCTTTATATTTGGTGTTGGTTTAGTCTTTTATAATAGTCGAAATATCATTGGATGGATATTGACCTTAGGTTCAATAAGCGCACTTATATTTGGTGTAATTTCGTCGATTCATTTTAGTTTTAGAAGCATGAGTGCGTTTGATCTGATTGTGATTTTAGTCTTGGCAATGGGCGGGATAGGTTTAGTCTTGAAATCATTAAAGTCGGTTGGGGACTAACAACTATTTATGAAAACCTAAAAAAGACAAAGCGAGGCTGCTTTGTCTTTTTTACTGCCTATAAAAAATTAAGCACAGCATTTTTTATATTTTTTACCGCTTCCACAAGAACAAGGGTCATTTCGATTCGGTTTCTTCTCAAAAGTCGTTGTTGTTGGTTTATTTAAATAACCTTCAAGTGCGATAATATTTTCATCAGCAGTTTCATTAACGTCAATATCAGCAAATAAATTATGTTCTTTTAACTTTGCTTGTATTTCTAATTTGCGCTCTTCTGTTTGTACTGACATCACAAATGGTAACTCTTTAGTCCCAGGTTTAGCAGCACGTTTAGTATTGAAACCATAACTTGAATGTTTTGGTTTCTTCTCTTTTTTTCCTTTAAAGAAAAATTTATCTGACATCGTTTATTCCTCAAAAATCTTTACTTAGCGTAACGCTCTATGTTTATTGAGCAAAATAATAGTCGACTTATCTTGAACGTTAAGCTTAACCAGAGCGATTAATGAGGCGCAGTTTATACGATCGGCCTACCACGGTAAATCAATATTGACGGTAACGCTAAACCAAAACTTAGAGCGCCTAAAATAAACAAGGTTTTTAAACCGTTCTCAGTGACAATTTGCATCACTTCTATAGTGTACCCAGCAGTATTTAATTCAACCAAACCAATCACTGTGGTAAAAGCAAAACTACCAGGAATCATCGGTATCACAGAGGCAACCGTAAACACTGGCCTTGGGATTAAACGTTTACGCGACCAATACAAACCAATGAACCCCATTGAACTTGATGCCATCAATGTCGCCCATTCAATATGAAGACCAAAGTTCATTAATAAAAAACGCAAGCTATGGGCAAAGGCACCACCAATTGCGCAGTAAATTAACATTTTTTTAGGTACGTTAAACACCATTGCAAAACCAACGGCTGGCACGGATGCAAATAATGCATCAATAATAAATAATCTCAACAATTCCATTAGTGTAACCACCCCGATACGCCTGTCAGCGTCATTGATCCTACGATACCAATGGCAACACTGGTTGTTAATAATGTCGCAAATACCCAACGCGCAATGCCTGTACTAATATGCCCTTTTAACATATCTGAAACGGCATTAATCAACGGAAAACCCGGCACTAATAATAATACTGACGCCGCCATTGCAATTTGTGGGTTATCACCGATTTCCAACATCACGCCAATACTGGCAATGGTGGTCGCTAAAAAGGCAGCCAAAGCAAAATTAACAAAAGGATTATGGTGACGATGAGCTAACTCTTGACGCAGAATCATCGCCCCTGCAGAGGCAAAAAACGTAGTGAAATAGACTGGCCAATCGCCACCAAAAAAATGGCTAAAGCTAGCACAAGAAAAACCAATCATGACCACCACTAGCCAGCGATTATACTTATAAGGTTTTAAGCGATTTAAGCGTTCTTTTACTTGTGATGCATCTAGCAATTGTTTTTCGAGCATAATACAGATACGTAATACATCACACACCATCTGCATATTAATACCGCTATCATAACAACGTCTTGTTGTGGTGACACAATGTCCTTCAAATAAACTGGTAATAACAATGGCATCAGAACTAACAGAGAGCTCAATACTTTGTGCTCCAAGCGCTATCCCAATCCTTTGAGTCGTTTGCTCAACCAGTCTACTTTCTGCACCATGTTGATGTAAAATTTGTCCAGCTTTAACAGCAATTCGCGTCAATTCCGTTTGTTGTTCGTGACTTAAACTCATTAAATATTCTTCCACCATTGAAAAATAAGATCATATCGGCCTCATTGAAGAATTCTTTGTTTTTTATCACAAAAACAGCGCTATTTTCAAAACTATGCACTGACAGTATAAATGCCAGTCCTAATCAAGATCTAAATTAATAGCGGCAGTAATGCCTATAATTGTGATTCCGCCAATTTTAGATCAAGCGTTGCCTTCAGTAATTTAAAGAGCAAAATAGCAGCATCTATCTCTTCTTTTCGATTGGTTAAACTTTCGATATTCAAACCAAGTGGGATATCTAACGGTAAACATGCTTGTATAATCTGTTCAAAATTATTGCGGTTAATCAGTAATGATTCTTTTAATGGATTCTCTGATTCTAAAATTCGAAGCTTAGTCGCTTCAGGTACAGAGATACCTAACCATTCTATAAATTCAAGGGTCTTTGCACTGCCACAGGGCGAAAAGGTTAAAACAATGCGCTTAGGTTTAATGCCATCTTTTTTACATTGCGACGCGTAACGCGTTAATAAATCAATCGTTGCTTGTGCATTGTATACCGCTTGAGAGATGAAAAATTCACAACCACGTTCAACTTTATTACCTAATCGTAAATGCTCATCGCCTTTAGTCACATGGCGCTCTGCAATAGTGACACCACCTAAATGGAAATCTAAACTGTGCTCATTTAATACTTTATAAGCATTATTTAACGATAATTTAATATCACCATCAGCTGACGGGCTACCTACTAATACAATATCTCGTACCGAAAATTGATGCCAAGCATCACTTAACCAAGCTGAAAAGTCTGCACCATCACGTTGTGATACACTTTTGTAGGTGATCACAGGTTTATGGCATTTATCGTGCAATAATTTTGAATAAAGTCGTGAATCATGTGTATATTTAAAAGGGAAAGGACGAGGTTTATCGATACGAGAGGTTTCGTCTTGAATGTCATAAACAATCAAACCATCATAATCAATCTCATCTAAACGATGGAGTAATTTATCAGCAATGCCTGAAACAAGTTCAATATCAGTGTCTTGCTTTGGTGGTGTGGTACCAATGAAGTACACGCCCTGTTTGGGGTCATTAGATTTGTTTTTTAAAATAGACTCAGACATACATTTTTCCTAAAAAATAATTAAGATTAAATTGTCGCATAAATTACTGCATAGTTGTCGAATAATTAATAATAAATAAGCATTAGTTTTCAATAAACTATTCACGTTATACTAAGTCTTCGTTATTAACCTCAATAGTGTAAAGATTATGCGACAACCAAGATTCTATGATGCGCAACCATTAAGCATCGCAACAACCATTAAACTGGGCAATGATGCGACACAACACATCAATGTTTTGCGACTCAAAGTTAACACTTCAATTACCTTATTTAACGGACAAGGTGGTGAATTTGAAGCGACGTTAATTGATGTACAAAAACGAAGCTGCGAAGTGAAAGTTGAAAGATATATTGAAACCTCCAACGAAAGTCCACTTCATCTGCATTTAGGTCAAGTGATGTCACGAGGTGATCGCATGGAATTTGTTATCCAAAAAGCGGTAGAATTAGGCGTAAATGAGATAACACCGCTAGTCAGTGAACGCTGTGGGGTTAAAATTAATCCAGAAAGAATGGCTAAAAAACAACAACAATGGCAAAAAATAGCCATTTCTGCTTGTGAGCAATCAGGTCGAAATATTGTGCCAATCATTCATGTAACACAAACATTATTAGATTGGTGCTCAGCGGATAATGATGCCGTTAAACTTACATTGCATCCTAGAGCACAATATTCGATTAATACATTGCCAAATAAACTTAATAATATTGCCTTACTAATTGGTCCAGAAGGTGGTTTTAGTGACCAAGAAATAACATTAACCGAAACACTAAATTTTACAGAAACGCTGCTTGGTCCTCGTATTTTACGAACAGAAACAGCAGCCTTGACTGCAATTACTGCATTACAATGTCGCTTTGGCGATTTAGCTTAAAGGATAAAAAATGACCATTAAAATCGGGATCGTAATGGATCCAATCAAAGATGTAAAAATCCATAAAGACTCTAGCTTTGCTATGTTACTAGAAGCGCAATCTCGCGGTTGGGAACTGTATTATATGGAGATGAAAGATCTCTATTTAGAAGATGGTCGTAGCTATGCCAGTTCTAAAAAGTTAACGGTTCAACGTGTAGAAGGTGATTTTTATCATCTTGAAGAAGCAATCGATCACCCACTAGCAGATTTAGATGCGGTATTAATGCGTAAAGATCCGCCCTTTGACACTGAATTTGTTTATGCGACTTACTTGTTAGAACGCGCAGAAGACGAAGGTTGTTTAATCGTCAACAAACCACAAAGCCTGCGTGATGCTAACGAAAAATTATTCACTGCATGGTTCAGCGAGTTCACACCGACCACCTTAGTAACGCGTCGTAGTGATAAAATTCGCGCATTTCACGCAAAACATAAGGATGTCATCTTAAAACCGCTTGATGGTATGGGTGGCGCTTCTATTTTCCGTGTTAAAGAAAAAGATCCGAATTTAGGGGTTATTATCGAAACTCTCACCGAGCATGAAACTCGATTCTGTATGGCGCAAGCCTTTATCCCTGATATTAAATCTGGTGATAAACGTATCCTGATTGTTGATGGTGAGCCTATGCCCTATTCTCTTGCTCGTATCCCTGCAAAAGGTGAAACACGCGGTAATTTAGCGGCAGGTGGGCGTGGTGTTGCACAACCTCTTTCTGAGTCTGATTGGCATATTGCTAACAGTATTGGGCCTAGACTGAAAGAAAAAGGGCTTATTTTTGTCGGACTTGATGTTATTGGTGATAAAGTAACTGAAATTAATGTCACTAGCCCAACCTGTATCCAAGAAATTGACAATGCATACGGTACAAACATTGCAGGTAAATTAATGGATGCGATTGAAAAACGCGTTCGATAATGATACCAATTCTACGTTAACTGATTCATCATTAAATAATAGTAATTGGTATTCACTTATAACGGTGATGATTAATAGAAATATTGTTTGAAAGGCATTACTTTAAAGGAACTGTTCTAAAAAGAGTGCCTATATAATCATCACCTATTAAAGCCAATACATTAATGCAGAGGTTCATATGACTAACAATATCAATAAAAATAGTGACTCTGAACTTCAAAATGATGAAGTTTGCACGGAAAACATTAAAACCGAAGTGATCAGCACGTTGAAAAATCATTTTTTAATTGCTATGCCTAGCTTAACTGATCCCTACTTTAAAAAATCGGTTGTTTATTTATGTGAACATGATGATGAAGGTGCAATGGGATTTATTATTAATTTTCCCGTTAAGCTGACTTTGCAAGAATTACTCAGTAATGTAGAAACCATCCAACATCAACCAGAGCCCCCTCTTACAACGCCTGTTTTTTTAGGTGGTCCTCTGGAACTTGAAAGAGGCTTTGTTTTACATAGTCCACTTAAAGACAACTCGCACAGTACCGCCTTAAATGAACAACTGCTGATGTCAAACTCCAATGCAGTGTTATCGACACTTGGCACTGACGACGCGCCTGAAAAATATATAGTCACTTTAGGATATGCGAGTTGGAGTTCAGGACAATTAGAGCAAGAAATGAATGAAAATCATTGGCTGACGATTGAGAGTGAAAACGATATTATTTTTAATACACCTGCAGAAAACCGCTGGAGTGCATCTTTGCAACGACTGGGTATTACACCAGAACAGTTAACAACGACTGCTGGGCATGCATAAAATAAAATGGCGATGACTATGACAAGCAACAGTACAAGTGACATGATAAGCAACAGTACTAAAGCACCGAAAAGCTTATTGGGTTTTGATTTCGGTACTAAGAGTATTGGTGTCGCCACAGGACAAATGATCACTGCAACGGCACAACCGATTAACGCAATCAAAGCAAATGATGGTATTCCTAATTGGGATATTGTCGAAAAAGTGATTAAAGAATGGCAACCCGATTTAGTGGTGGTAGGATTGCCCTTAAATATGGATGGCACTGAGCAACCTATTACAAAGCGTGCAAAAACCTTTGCTAATCGCCTTAATGGTCGTTTTGGGGTTAAAACAGCCTTACAAGATGAACGGCTTACCACGGCAAGTGCTAAAGAGTTTATTTTTGACCGAGGCGGTTATAAAGCATTAGACAAAGGTAAAATAGACAGCGTTTCCGCTGCCTTAATATTGGAAAGCTGGATGGAGAGTAATAGTTAATTAACTGTCTATTTTTTACTATTAATGCGTTCTGCTAATGCTTTATATTCTTCGCCAATATTATCGCCAAATAATGGATCGTCATAATGATTATGTTTCCATTGTTGCTGCAGACTTGACCAATCATCAGCTGATAAGCTCTCACGAATCGCAGGTAGAATCTGTGATTCTTCATACATAAGATGAGCGGCTTGCATTTCAACAAATGCCGATAATTTTTCAAGACACTTCTCTTTTGGCAAGATAGCATCTAATAAAACCATTTCAACTAATTCATCAAGTTCAATCGTCACGTCTTTAATGGCTTTATGTTCACGAGATAAACGGATAGCGACTTCATCCGGTACAACACGAAATTTAAGATAATAAGCATAAATAAGATCTTCCATTGGATGATGATATTTATCAGCATAATTTTTTAAATAATTAATAATCGCTTTAATCAGGCGATAATCAATTTCTTCATCGTCTTCTAATGCTTTAATTTTTATTCGTAAAATTCTCAATAATTGATTTATGTTACGGTGATCATTGTGAATAATATCTAGCATAATAGGTTCTCTCAGTTATATTCAGTTTTTAGTATAAATAATCAACTTTAAAAAACGTTGCCTTAAATCAATCTACCAGTTTATTTTATTTTTACCTAATGATAGTAATATTTTATTTGCCTCATTAAAATGTCCACAGCCTAAAAAGCCTCGATAAGCTGATAAAGGAGAAGGATGGCTAGATTTTAGTATTTTATGTTTATTTTCATCTATCAATGCTCCTTTTTTATGCGCATAACTGCCCCATAATAAAAAGATAATATCTGACTGCGTATCATTTAAATGCTTAATAATATTATCAGTAAAGATTTCCCAGCCCTTTTTAGCATGGCTACCTGCATTGCCTTTTTCGACCGTTAACACCGAGTTTAATAATAATACTCCTTGTTCTGCCCAATGCGTTAAATTACCAGATTGAGGGATTTTAAAACCTTCAATGCTTGTGGCTAACTCTTTATAAATATTCGCTAAAGAAGGCGGTATTTTTACCCCTTCTGGCACCGAAAAACTGAGTCCATGTGCTTGCCCTTCTCCATGATAAGGATCTTGTCCTAAAATAACTATTTTGACATTTTCTAACGGAAGTAAATTAAACGCATTAAAATACAAAGCTCGTTCTGGATAAATTTCTTTGCCCGCTAGCTTTTCATTTTCTAAAAATCTTAATAACGCTTTAAAATAGGACTCAGCCTGTTCTTTTTCTAAAACATCTTGCCAACTCATTTTTAAACCTCTCTTGTCAAAACAAACAAATTAATTATAATACACTGTTAAACAACACTTTTATTTAACAAAAAAATTACACCACGTTAACATATTATTGTGAAACATTATTACACAGGTAAAAATTGATCTAAAACAATCCTCAACATAGCGAGATCATCACCCCTGAAAATCACATTGACCTCGCTCAACAAATAACCAATTAACCCACAAAAAAAATATGTGATTATTGATTTACATCAACCATAGTAGGTAATATAATCAGTTCAGATCGATTAATCACAGCTTATAATGTATGTTTATATATTACCAAACTGTAATTTTATTACGTAAAATTCAATTTTAAGGAGCTCAACATGGCTTTTGGTATTCAAATCACTAAATCAGACAACGCATCTCTTCTTAACTCTTTTTGGTTATTAGATGAAGCAAATGCACAAGCTCGTTGTTTATGTGTTAAAGATAATGCATATGCAGAAGATCAAGTTATCGCACTCGCGGACCTTGGCGACATCGAATATAAAGAAGTAACTGTACAAGCACCAGCAGCTCAAGAAGGCGGTCAACACTTAAACGTTAACGTTCTTCGTCGTGAAACTTTACAAGATGCAATCGACCATCCTGAGAAGTATCCACAGCTGACAATCCGTGTAAGTGGTTATGCTGTAAGATTTAACTCGTTAACTGCAGAACAAAAAGCAGACGTTATGAGTCGCACATTTACTGAAAGTCTATAATAGACATTCTAAAGTGAATAAATACAAAAAGCCTAGCAAATGCTAGGCTTTTTAATTTTGGGTCTTTATAAACGAAGCTAAATCCAAAGATTAAACTTCAGGCACTATGCTTAATCAGTCAGTTAAAAAACACTTCTACAATATGCCCAGCAGGCTGTGATGTACATCGGTATTGCCAATTAAATTGAGCAACGAGTTTTTCCGTCAACTTTAACCCTAAACCAAACCCTAATTCATTATTATAACTAATTTCTTCACCATCATCCGTATCTTTACTTTCTATCATGACATGCTGTTCTTTTTGAGTAATCAATACCACACCACTTTGTGTATGCTGGAAAGCATTACGCATTAAATTAGTGATTATAATACGGCAGGCTGTTTCAGGAAGTTCAATCTCATATTCCGAGGTTTGTACCTTCACCTGCACCGATTTCCCTTGCAATAAATAATTTAATTCTTCTATTAATTGCAATACTAATTCATTGAGTTTAATTTTTACTACAGCAGGCGCAATACTATCGCCACGACTCAACCACAATAAGGTTTCAGTAAGATGACTCATGGTAAAACCAGCGCGTTCAATACGCTCAACAACACGATTTTGTTTTGCGTTCATCTGCTCCGTTTCATTAATTTTTCTGAGTAATTCAACATTTGTACGGATCACGGCAATCGGTGTGCGTAATTCATGGCTAGCAAAACGTAAAAACTCATGCTCTCGATTTAAGGTTTCTTGTACACTGTTTAAGCTGTTATGTACTATTGCAGCAAGTGTATTCAATTCCTTATAGTGGAAATCAGGTGGAGTCTGCTGTAAATTTTTTTCATTCAGAGAGCTTGCCCAATGCCACAGAGCTTCAATTGGCTTTGCAACGGTGCGCATAATTAATAACAACATTAATGAAAAAATGGCAATGCCACTAATCGCAAAAATAGAAATCCAGATAAAATGAGGAAAACCTTTTTTCTGTATAGGAGTTACATCATCATGCTTTAAAACTTTTGAAACATACCGCTTTTCATTATTAGAATTAATCAGCTCCATGACAAAATACCCCGCTTTAGGGGGCGCAAAAATGGCTTCTTTTTCTATTTTTTTGTTAAGTTCAAAAGGATTACTGATAGGATCAGAAAATTCGCGTTGAATATCTTCTGGCAGATCCTGCCAACGCGTTGCAATTTGAAAACCAATCACCTTAATAGGGTGTGCGTCTTTAACACCATCAATATCAGCCATTTGAACCATGGTACCGTGTAAAACCGAATCTCTGCCTTCGTTAAAGTAACTGGCTGTTAACACCGAAAACGCAATCACCATACAGGACCCTAATAAAAGTACTGCACCTAAAAAATAATATCGAATACTCAGTCTAATCTTCATATCTATCTCATTCTGCAGCTTTTAAGGCAAAACCATAACCAGAAATAGTTTGTAATAAAGTCGTCACATCACCGCCATCAACTTGTTTGCGTAAATTATGAATATGCACTTTTAAACTATTACTGTCAGGTTGGTCATCGCCCCATACACGTTGTATTACATTTTCTCTTGAGACAGGGTTAGGACTTTCACGCATTAATACTTCTAATATTTTTAGCGCAATAGGTGAAAGCTTAAGTGGCAATTCGTTGCGATAGGCTTGCTTTTTTTGCAAGTCTAACTCGAGATCTAATAATGAAAGTCGGTTAACTTGCCCACTGCGACGACGAGAAAGCGCTTGTACGCGGACAATCAATTCCTTCATCGCAAAAGGCTTCACTAAGTAATCATCGGTGCCTTTTTCAAAGCCCATTAACTTATCTTGCAAACTATCCATTGCTGTCAACATTAATACCGGTGTATCGATACCTTTCTTGCGCATTGACTCACAGACACTCAACCCACTCATTTTAGGAAGGTTTAAATCCAATATAACCACTTGATAGCTATTTTTTTCAATTAAATTTAAACCCACCAAACCATTAATAGCATGGTCACATTGGATATTCTCTAACTCCAAGTAATCTATAACAGCGGTCGCTAAGTCAATATCATCTTCAACTAGCAATAATTTTAGCACCATTGAAATCCTCATTTTTCAGACCTATTTTTTTCATAAAATTAGCCATAATTCTATTAAAGTCATGATGAATTAATAATAAAGCGGGAATAAGCACTAAAGTGATAAATGTCGCAAACAGTATTCCATAACCCAAAGAAGCGGCCGCAGGAATTAAAAATTGAGCTTGCAACGATGTTTCACTTAATAAGGGTGCGAGTCCCGCAAAGGTTGTAAATGAAGTCAATAATACCGCTCTTAATCGACTGGTACAGGCTAAGGCGATTGCTTCTTTAATCATCATATTTTTTTCTTTTATCAGCTCATTATAACGTGAAACCAGTAATAAACTGTCATTGACAACCACACCACTGAGAGCTAGCACACCATTTAAAGAAAGAATACTGATGGTGAGGTCATTAAACACATGCCCTAGAATAGCGCCCACCAGCCCAAATGGGATAGCCATCATAATAAGTACAGGTTGCACATAGGATTTTAATGGAATCGCCAATAGTGCATAAATAGCAATCAGCGCCATCACAAACATACTGCTCATTGAACTCGTAGTTTCTTCTTGACGTGCAGCTTCACCAGCAAAATCAATTTCTAAATTGGCATATTTATTCATTAACTCTGGAACAATATCCGCTTTTAATAATTGCACTAATTCATTACTTGCGATGATTTGTTTATCAACACTTGCACTGATAAAGACCGCTCTTAAATTATCAATACGTGTCACTTCAGAGGTTTGGTATTCACTGAACACATTAGCAACACTACTTAATGGCACAATCGTACCATCAGCGGTTCTCACCTGCGCTTCCATCACATCAGCTAATGTTTGTCGTTGTGATTCAGGGTAACGTACCTTAACTTTTAGTTCGTCTTTATCTCTTTGGAAACTCTGCACGGTTGAGCCACCAAATGATCGTAGTATTTGAGATGCTAAACTGGATGTTTCCATGCCTAGCGAGCGCCCTTGATCAGTTAATTCAAAACGATATTGTGGCTCACCTGGACTCATATTATCATCCACGCCACTCACGCCATCAATGTTCTGTAATCTCGCTTTGATCGCTTCACCGGCAGCAAACACGGTTTCGCTATCCCAAGCCTTTATTTCAACTTTGAAATCATCTCCCATTGATTTTTTAGACTCAATGCTTAACTTTTTCACCCCTTCAGGATTACCCGTTAGGCGTTTCCATTCGCTGACTAATTCCGTCGATTTATAAACGCTGTCGCTATCAAGACCAATAGTAACAGTGCCACTATCATCACTTTCAGCACTGACTTGTAAATTTAGAATTTGGCTTTCTTGTAGTCCATATTTAGCCATCAAGTTTGCGTCGGCTTTTAATGCGGTGGCTTCAAGCAATAATAAGCTTGCTTCTGTTTGCCCAAAACTCGCATCATCGTACATAGATATGTCGCCACGTACCGTATCACCAGCAATATCTGGGAAAAAAGACACACGGACTTTGCCTGTCATCGGTAAACCAATCACTAAAACAAAAACAGAAAAGAATAAAATTAATACTGCATAACGATATTGCAAAGCCAACTCAATGACTTTGCTGTAAATGTTTTTGCTAAACCACTGTAATCCGAAATCGGCACCATGTTGAATACGTGACCAAAGACCTTTTCCACGAGTTCGATGAGTATTCAGATGAGCGAGGTGAGAAGGTAAAATTAATTTAGACTCCACTAATGACAGTAATAAACAGATTGTTACAACCGAAGCAAACTGAGCATAAATCTCACCTAAACGCCCTTCTACATTAGAAATCGCAACAAAAGCCACCACAGTCGTCAACACACCAAAAATAGTCGGAACGGCGACTTTCATCGTCCCTTTTATGGTATTAGCTAAAGAATCGCCTTCTTCTTTACGTGTGGTGTAAATACTTTCTCCCACCACCACCGCATCATCCACCACTATCCCTAAGGCCATGATAAAACCGAAGGTGGTCATTTCATTAATCGTTAAGCCTGCGAAATTGTCCGTCATAAAATAGAGTGTGCCAAAAAAGATAAATGGCAATCCTGCAGCCACCCAAAACGCCACTTTAAAATTTAAAAATAGTGCTAAAATAATGAACACCATGACAATACCTGTCAGGGCATTTTTAGTTAATAAACTTAGGCGATCTATGATGGTTTCACTTGAATCCTGCCAAGTAGTTAGTTTTACATTTTCTGGTAAATAATTACTGGCATTCCAATCAGCGACGACTTGTTTCGCTTGTTCAGAAATTTTAGTGACATCACCATAACTATCCATGACGATTTCAATGGCCATTGCGTTTTGTTGGTTATAACGCGACAAGGTAAAAGTATCATCTGAAAAAGTTTCTTGTACCGTTGCAACATCACCTAAATAAAGTTGTGTGCCATCCGTTAAGGTTAATAAACGAATATTTGAAAACTCTTGTTGTTGATAAGCTTGTTGCGAGACTTTTAAGCGCACCGCTTTCTCACCGTTTCGTAAACTGGTGGTAATTGAACTTGAAGACTCTGCATTAATCGCATCTGATACATCTGATAAAGTGAGACCATAAGCTTGTAATTTTGCTTCATCTAGCTCAACCGAAATCATTGGATCAGCAGTGCCTTTAATATCGACGTCACGAATCGCATCTTGCTTCAATAAGTCTGATTTAAGTCTTTCTGCTAAGTCTTGAAAAGTTTCCCGATCGGCATCGCCATAAAGTTGCACCCAAATTGCATGATCTTGCCTGGTCGCTTTTTCAATCACAGGATTATCCGCGCCAGAGGGGAAATCATTTATCGAATCAACTTTGGTTTTAATGTCACTAAAAAGCGTTTCTAAGGAATACTCGCTATTCTTTTCAACGACCACACTGCTACCACTCGCGGTAGAAGTCGAGGTAATGGTATCAATACCGGCAATGCTCTCTAAAGATTCTTCTATTTTTATCGCAATGCCTTCTTCTGCTTGTTTAGGGTCGCCACTGTCATAACTCACCCAAATCGACACTCTATCAGGCGCCATGCTTGGAAAGGCTTCTTTACGAAGCTCATTCAAAGACATGATACCTAGCACAATCATGGTAATTAATAACAGATTAGCAGCAACAGAGTTACGCGTAAACCATCCAATAATACCTTCGTTGCGTCCCATATTTTCAGGCATAGCACTTTGAGGCATAGAACTTTGAGACGTAGAATTTTGAGGCGTCATATTTTGCATGGTCATTACCCTTCAATACTTGGTGTGACAAGCATGCCAACCACATAGCTACTTAACGGTCGTTTAATGATTTTAATGGTATTAATGTTATTTTGATTTTCAATCGGTGAAACATATACCGCATTCGATTTTTCAAAGAGTTTATTAGCCGCAACTTTATTAAGCTGGTTATCTTCTGTAATGAACCAAATATCACCTTGTTGTGAAATGACTGACGCCGGTAATTCCCAGGTATTATCAAGTATCACACCTTCAATTTGTGCCTGAACAAAAGTCCCCGGGAAAAGACCCACATCGAGGTCAAAAGGTTGATCAACAGCGACAATCAAAGAGCGTTGACGTGAAGTGGTATCTAAATGTTGCTCAACACGGGTAACATACCCCTGCCAGCTACGATTACCATCAGTGCTAGACAAAATCACAGGCCAAGTCGCCATTGTTTTATCTGACAACATACTATTATTGATTTTTGGCAAGTTTTCCCATTGCTTCGCAGAAAGCGGAATCGCGACTTCAACACGGTCAATACTATAAAGTTGTGCCACGGCACTTCCTGTTTGTAGATAACTACCCGGTTGAATATTTTGCTCTACAACCAAAGCATCAAAAGGCGCTTTAATAATAGTTTTCTCAAGATCATACTGCGCTTTTTTTAGGCTATATTTAGCATTTTCTAGTACTGCTTTCTGTACCGCCAATTGTGGTTCGCGTAAGACTAAGGGTGAACTAGGCTCCCCTTTTAGACCTGAACGTTGCCAATCTAAACGCGCCTGTTCACCGGTTCTTTGTTCTTCTAATAAATCCAGTTCAGCTTGCGCTAAATCAGACTGAGCTTGGGTAACAGCCTGCTGATAGGTGCTATTTTCAAGCTTAACCAGTACATCACCTTTTTTAACGATATTACCGCTTTCAAAATTAGCCATGATCTTATCAACACGACCACTCACTTCCGCACTGTAATCGATAGCGTAATGAGGTACCACTTCGCCGTAACCTTTAACTAAGGCACGATAAGTATCCGCTTCAACTTCAAGCACAACGACACTTGGCGCTTTTGACGCGAGCAGTTCAGATTTTACTTGCGCAGACATTTCCTGCTTTGGTTTTTCATTCGCCTTTTCATTAGGTTTACTCATTTGTGACGCGTTATAGGTCACGGCACCTGCAAAACAAACAACAGAAATTAAAGTGATAATGACGGGTAATGCAGGTTTAAATTTCATGATGAGACTCCCAGACCTAAGGCAAGGCCTAAATCAATTCGGTTTATTAATCGGTTATAAGTTATTTGAGCTAACTGGATTTGCAGGTCAAAGGTTTGCTGTTGCACAGTTAAAAGATCAAGAATATCAACAAGCCCTTGACTGTATTTAAGTTGGTAATTAGAAAAGCTTTGTTGAGCACTAGCCAGCGCATCGTTGATATATTGCTGTTGTTTGTCTAAAGATTGTTCTTGTCCAAGATAATTTTCAACTTCGTTAACCGCAGTTAATAACGTATCTTGATACGCCCAATACTTTTGCTCTGTGGTTAATTCAGCGATTTCAATCTCAGCGCGTAATTCTCCACCTTGAAATAATGGTGCCGTTAATTGGCCCAGAAGACTCCAAACAGGACTGGTTAACAAAGCATCTGTTGGCGAAGAAGCGATATCTGTTATAGCAACCTCAAGACTTATTGAAGGTAATAAGGCTTTATAGGCAACTTCGGTACGATATTCTTGTGCCACAATATCGAAATAAGCACTTTGTAAATCAGGGCGTCTTCCTAAGTCTTGTTCTGGAAACGTCGCTAAGGGTAATAACACATCAGGAAATTCGCTGTTAATCTGTAGCGTGGTATTTTGCTTTTGCAAACCAACCAGTAACCATAAACTACGTTTATTTTGTGCTAATTGCTCTTCATATTCGGCAAGCGTCGCTTGTGTGGATGCCGTACTGCTGTGCGCTGTATCTAGTTCTTCTAACTCACCTAAACCAGAACGATAGCGTTCAAGAATAGTTTCTTCGTTACTGTTTAATAAGGTTAATCTTTGAGACTCAATATTCACAAGTTGCTGTTGTAGGTTAATTTGCAACCAAGCACGCATGATATTGGCACCTAAAATATCACGCGCACTTTGGTATAGGGCGGTTGAACTGGCAATATCCATCTCCGAAGCACGTAGGTTATCACTGAGTTTTTGCCATAAATCTAATTCCCAGCTTACCGTTAAGTCTGTGCTGTAACTTGCTTCGTCACTTTCTTCTTTACTGGCACTAAATCCAGCAGATAATTGAGGAATACCATCACTGGCAGTCACACCGCGTTGAGCATAAGCAATTTTTAATGCAATGGCTGTTTGTTGCAAACTTGGGTTTTGCTCAAAGGATTGATGTAGCAATGCAGACAATTCAGGAATAGCAATTAAATCAGTCAATTGATTAACTTGTGAAGCACCAGTCTGTGCATAAGTCCATGTTTGATGGCCTGCTTTAGAAGCTTCTGCTAATTGCTCAAAGTCTTGATTAAGTGTTGAGCTACACCCCGCTACTCCCAGTAACAATAAGGGAATAATGGAAAGTTTGAATTGATTAAAGTGGATCATGCAACTTGACTCCTAGTAGTTTGGAGCCAAGCTTAAATAAACGAGGGTTAAGCGAAGGTTAACAAAAGAAAAAGACTACCGATAAATTAATTTTTAGCTACTTACTCTTTTACCTTCAAGCTTTTTTAGCCATAACTTGGGCACCCAAAGTGATAATTAAAATACCACCTAAAACACATAAGGATGAAATAACTAATTGCAAGGTAATCGCTTCACTGGTGAAAATAACCCCACCAAAAGAAGCGATGATAGGTACCGTTAATTGCAAAACAGCCGCTTGTGTTACCTTAAGCCCTTCTAACGCAGCATACCAAATCGCATAACCTAATCCAGAGGTCAGTGCGCCAGAAACAATCGCTAACAAAACACCATCATTGCTAATTGTTGCGCTATCAAAGGTAAACAAAACAAGGCCAATCACAAAAGGCAGTGTTCTTAAAAAATTATTTGAGGTTGCTATTAACGGGCTTTTAGCGCCTTTACCTGCTAGCGTATAACCACCCCAAGCAATACCAGATATAGCCATTAATACAAATCCAGTCATAGATGGTGCACTGCCACTCGGTAGTAATAACAAAGCCAGGCCAGAAAAGGCAATGATTAGCCCTATCCACTCTACCAATTGTAATTTTTTACCTTTAACCATGCTAAATATCACCATGGTCATTTGCACTGCGCCAAATAAAATCAGTGCGCCAATACCTGTATCAAGGGTGATATAGGCATAAGAAAAGGTCACCATATAAACAAACAGATAAAAAGCAGATAACCAACTGCCCGCTTTCAAATTAAGGGCGCCTTTATTTTTAAGCATCACTAAAAAAACCAATAAAACAGCCCCAGAAATCAGTCTAATAGAGGTGAAACTAGCCGCATCAATGGCATCGCCTTTTAAGGCATATCGACATAACACCGAGTTTCCGGCGAATGCGAGTAATGCAATTAGGGTGTATAGAATAGTTTTCAAAAGATGACCTTAATAATAATGACTAAGGCAATAGAATAACTTAATGATAATAATACTCAATAAAAATAGGTGGTTTGAAGATATTAATAAGAAAAAATAAACAGTTACCGATACATATTTTTAAAGACGACAATAGAAATGAAGATACCTTTGTTGATACATTTCAGAGATATCTTCGTTTAATTTCTTTTAATCTACTTTACTATTTTTTTAGGCAAAGCTGAATTAGCTAAGAAGCCTAATACCAGTGCAAAAAACAGTAAGATCATTGATGACCCAACTTTTGCTTCGCTTATATGGCCAATACTTAATAAAGAGGCAGCAACAAGTGCCAGAAAAATACTCAATGTGAAAAAGACTTTAGGGTGACGATTAATGACAGAAGCGGTCTTTTTTTTACCAGTAGGTTGATGGATATGATGCACGGCTTTGTGTTTACGCTTTTTATGGGACATAATTTACTTCTCTTTAACAAAAATAATATGACTTTAAACCAGCTTCCATAATACAATTTAGTTTTTATTAAACAGTATGTTAGATCACAAAAATCGCTTCAAAAATAGAAATAAACCTTTAATCCCCATTCTCAATCATGTCTTTAATAATACGCGCTTTAACAAAATGGTCTAACTGATGTGTTTCAATCCACCAAGTTGCCACTTCCATTAATAATTCAGGTTGATCATTTTTGTTAGCAAAAAAAGCGTAAAAGGAAAGTCCAACATTATCACCCTTTGCCACTATTTTTTGATTGCAGACTGTAATGATTTTATCTCGTAAAGCTTGTCTCATAAGTAATCATACTCACTCAAAAATAATGGGGCACAAATAAAAATGGTGCCTTTAATTAAGCACCCTTTAATCTATTTAGGATTATGCATTATACAAAATGAAAATAATTAATATTTTCCAAGCTCTAACACTGTCGACTCAAGCATTTTATCACCATCCATTGCTTTTACTGTTACGTAATACTCATGACCTTTACCGCCAGAGCAAGGTGGCATATAAGCACCCGCTATATCCCAAGCAGGATTAGCATGTGCGCTAATCATTGTAAAACTTTTAGGTAAATCAAAGCTATGTCCAGGAACAGATGCAACTGATGCTTGAATAGTCTTGCCTTGTAATGCTAATTGAATTTTTCCATGACCACCATTATTCATTCTTTCAGAATCTCGGTCACTATATTCAAATAACAATGCGTCAGTTCCAGCTGGAATGTTAGTGACTAATAATCTTGGTGTTGCAGGCTCGATGCCACCAAACTTTTGACATTGTTGACCTTGGGGTACAAGTTTTCCATCCCACTTCTCATCAGCAAGTTCAACATTTACAGCAAAAGCATTAAAGCTCACGACAGATGCAACAAGCGATAGCGCAAAAGTAACAACATTAGATTTAATTTTCATACTGGTAAAACTCCTATTTATAATATTTTATGATTAAACAGAAACATAGTTATACCTTTTATTATTCAAAGGTACTTCTATATAGTGAGTTATATGTTTCAAAGTAATAAATAGATCACTTAAATAAAATTTTTTTATTATCTAAGCAATACAAAATAATTTATATCAATCCGCTATCAACTTTGTCTTTTAAAATCAATGAAACTTGGTTGTTTGCATTGATTTTTCCTTCGTGATTTTGTTAGTATTTAATTAAGAAAGTGGTATTAATCACAGTTCTCACCATGGCAAGTATTCAACTTTTGTTGTTCAATTTTATCTGTTTCTAATACCAGTCGCAGATCTTGCAAATGTTGACGAACAGCGATCCCGTATTGTTTATCATCACCCCAAGTGTCCGCAAGTGCTTGCAAAGTATTCGTATCATGACTGTGAAACAGCTTACCCGCACGTTCTGCATCTACTTTATTATTTCCTAATAATTGTAAAGCATCTATACCTAAATTCACGGCAGAATCAAAGGTTTCCCGTTTGAAAGCATTTACATTTAATTTCATTAATTGATAGGCATGACGGCGATCAATGGCTCTCGCAACTATTTTTAAATTAGGGAAATGTTTCTGAGCCAGTTCAACAATTTCTATGCTTTTATCTGCGTCATCGACAGCAACAACGAGTAATTGCGCTTCACTTGCACCAGAGGCTTCAAGTAAATCTTTACGGGCGGCATCACCATAAAACACTTCATTATCAAAACGGCGTAACATCTCAATTTGAGCAGGACTATGGTCTAATACAGACAGGTGATACCCCTGAGTATGCAACAATCGACCAACAATTTGTCCAAAACGACCATACCCTGCAATAATGACGTTTTGTGTCGGCGTAATATTAGTTGCATCATCAAAATTAGCGACTTGATTTTTCGCTTGTTTAATAATGTATTTTTCATACATCATTAATAATAACGGCGCACATAACATCGAAATAGCCACCACCAATGTCACTATTTTAGTCTGCTGTGGATCTAAGATATTTAATGAACTGGTAAGGGATAATAAAACAAAAGCAAATTCACCTCCCTGTGCAAGTGCCAAGGTAAAAAGTAGTTTTTGTTTACTACGCATCTTAAATAACCGCGCTAGCAGTGCTAATACAACAGCTTTAATGACAATTAATCCAAGGACTAAACTCAACACCAATAACGTATTTTCAAATAACAAAGGAAAATCAATTGAAGCACCAACGGCAATAAAAAACAGCCCTAATAACAAACCTTTAAAAGGCTCGATATCAACCTCTAATTCATGTCTAAATTCACTTTCAGCGAGAACGACACCAGCTAAAAAGGTACCTAATGCAGGTGACAAACCAATATTTTGCATGATCAAAGCGATTGAAATAACCAAAAATAATGCAAAAACAGTGAATATTTCACGTAACCTTGTTTCTGCAATGTAACGAAACAAAGGCGCAGAGACATACTTTCCCGCTAAAACAATCAAACTAATCACACTCAATGAAATGATCACTTGAACATAAACAGGAAAACCTTCAATAAGATTATGCCCAGTCTGAGTTGATGCGGTTATATCTTGAAAAGCCAATAAAGGTAATAAAGCAAGTATCGGAATGACTGCAATATCTTGAAATAATAAGACAGAAAAAGCATTCTGCCCGGCTTCTTGTTTAATCCAGCCTTTTTCAGTTAAGGTTTGTAATACAATGGCGGTAGAGGATAAAGCTAACATTAAGCCAATTGACAGTGCTGCTTGCCATTTTAATGCAAAAGTATAATACGCGACGGCAAAAATTAACAACGTAGTCAGTACTACCTGTAAACCACCGAGCCCCATGATAGAGTGGCGTAACTTCCATAACCTAGCAGGTTGTAATTCCAGCCCAACTAAAAATAACATCATCACTACGCCAAACTCGGCAAAATGCATAATGTCTGTTTGATCTCCCACAAAGCCTAATAAAAAAGGTCCAATTAAAATACCTGCTAACAGGTATCCTAATACCGAGCCTAACCCTAATCGTTTAGCAATAGGTACTGCGACAATCGCAGCAGCAAGATAAATAACAGCCATTTCTAACATAAAAAATCCTCAATAAAACAGTGGCGCAAAATAGTAAGCAGAAAAACAGATAATGATTAGAACATGGATGCTTTCATTAATCACAATACTAAAATGAAAAATCCCGCTGATTTGCGGGAGTTTTAAAACGATACATGATGTCTAAAAATATTAATCAATCTTTAAATCATGCTTACCGTGGTGTTTTTTAGTACGTAAATAACTGTTGTTATCGTCTTTAAGATGTAAGCGAGTATTTACTTGCTCGATAATATTAAAATCATCTTTTAACGCATTCATTTTTTTAGGATTGTTGGTAATTAAACGTAAATCAGTAATGGCTAACGCCTGCAACATCGCAGTGGCGTCTTCAAAGGTACGCGCATCTTCTTCAAAACCTAAATGCTTATTCGCTTGATAGGTATTCATGCCTTGGCTTTGTAAAACATAAGCATCCATCTTATTGTACAGACCGATTCCTCGCCCTTCTTGACGTAAATAAAGGATAACGCCACCTTCATCTTTCATCAAATTGATAGTTTCGTCCAATTGTTCTCCACAATCGCAACGCGATGAATGAAATACATCTCCCGTTAAACATTCTGAATGCATACGTACTAAGGGTGCTTGTTGGTTTTTATCTGCCTGTTGAAAGATTAACGCGATGTGCTCATGATTTTCATCAAACATCTTAAAGGTCGCGATTTCTGCATCGATATCACTGTGTAAACCAACTTTTAGATTAATTCTTGCACGTATTTTATTCATGGGCTTCTTTTTTCTTTTACAAAGGCGCTGTTATTAGCAAATTAAATATTATCACTTGTTAGCTTCATATTGGGACATTTATCTTATTTTCAAGTGCGATTAACCATTTTATCACAACGCAATCAAGCAATGACGTGATGAAATGCTAACAACATCGCTTAACGATTATGCGCTCGCTGGTAATCAATATTGGGCCCCAATGGAATAACTTGAGTCGGATTAATCATTATATGACTAAAATAATAATGACGTTTAATATGGCTTTGATCCACGGTATCTTTGATGCCTTGTACTTGGAACAATTGACGTAAATACTGGCTAATATTTGGGTATCCTTCTATTTGTTGACGATTACACTTAAAATGCCCATGATAGACACTATCAAAACGGATCAAGGTAGTGAATAAGCGCCAATCCGCTTCACTAACCTGCTCACCTGCCAAATAAGCCTGTTTGTCTAAAATAGCTTCTACCTTATCCAAGGCTTTAAATAATTTATTAAAAGCCTGCTCATAAGCCTCTTGCGTGGTCGCAAAACCACAACGGTATACGCCGTTATTAATATCCGAATACACCCATTCATTTATTTCGTCGATAATAGATTGTTGTGCTTGAGGATAAAAATCTAACTGATTACCCGTTAACCCATTAAAAGCATGATTAAACATACGAATAATTTCAGAGGATTCATTACTGACAATACGTTGCAGTTTTTTATCCCACAAAACGGGTACAGTGACACGGCCAGTATAGTCGACTTTGTTTTTAGTATAAATTTGGTGCAAACAACCTACTGAAAATAAATGATCCCCCGTACTACCTGTTTGTTTATCAAAGGTCCAACCAAATTCAGACATATCAGTACTAACGACTGAGACTGAAATGTAATCTTGTAATCCCTTTAATTCACGAAAAATTAACGTTCGATGCGCCCATGGACAGGCCAAAGAAACATATAAATGATAACGGTCTTTTTCGGCTTTAAATCCAGCCACGCCTGTTGGTCCAGCACTTCCATCTGCTGTTAACCAATTTCTTAATTGTGCCTCCTCTCTTTTAAAAGCACCTTTATTTTCTTTCGTATCATACCATTTATCTTGCCATAATCCGTTTACCAACAATCCCATGTGCACCTCTCTTTTATTTATATCTTCTAATTTATTTTATATGAATGTTCAAGGCTCAAACTGATCTCTAAATCATGTAATTCGACCAAATTTTCCTGATTGATAATCACGAATTGTTTGTTGCATTTGCGCTTCTGTATTCATTACAAATGGCCCCCTGTGCACAATCTTCTCATTGATTTTATTACCCGCTAAAATCAACATATTTGCACCTTCAGCCGACGCTTGTAATTGTAATAAGACTTGGCTATCAACAATCGCTAATTGCCCAGATTTAAGAGGTATAGGTGAATCAATCGCCCCTTTATAAATCAGCACTAATACCTGAGTAAAGTGTGCTAGATTTATTTCCGCTTTAGAGCTAGCTTGAAGGGTTAGGTCCGCAAGCGCACCATCACCCGACAATTGCATTAGAGGAGAGCGCGACGTTTGTTGTCCAAAGGCCCATTCTCCCGCTAATAATTTCAGTGATGCACCTTGCTGATTCTCTAAAATAGGTAGCGCTTGTGCATTAGCATCTTGATATATGGCAGGACGCATTTTATCGCTAGCAGGCATATTGAGCCAAATTTGAAAGCCATGAATTTTTTTACTGTCTCCCAAATTGGGCATTTCTGAATGCATGACACCAGAGCCAGTACTCATCCATTGCACACCACCATCTTGAATAGTTTCTTTATTACCGAGATGATCTTGATGAATAAACCCACCGTCAATCATATAAGTAAAGGTATCAATACCGCGATGCGGATGTTCAGGAAACCCGCCGACATAATCATCTTTATTTGCTGACTTTATTTCATCAATCATCAAATAAGGATCTAACGTTAAAGCAGAGAAGTCAGCAATACGTGAAATATTGACACCATCGCCATCCTGAGTGGCATGTTGGTTAATTATATTTAATATTTTCATCTATTTTCCTTGAGGAGGGTTTACTTAATTAATAAATTAGCAAATGCACAACAATAAAACGAGATAGGAAAACAGTTCTGTTTGTTCATATTATTTGATTGAATTAAACCAGAAGGAATAAAAAAGGGTATTCAGAGACTGAATAATGGCGTTAAACTTTTTAGGTAAAGTAGATTCATGTACTTCACCTTTAACATAATAAGATTAAATTTAACCTCAGCTACTTAGTTCAGCGCCATCAATGTCGATTATTGAGCCACTTGCGTAATTATTTTGTAATAAAAAAATATAAGCTTTAGCCACTTCATTTTGCGCCCCTAAACTTTTCATAGGTAAACGCGCCCCGAGATTTTTTACTGTTTCTAATCTTTTGCTATCGTTAGCAAAGCGCTCGATAAAACCAGGACAAACCGCATTAATTCGAATCGGAGCAAGCTCAACCGATAATGATTTAACCAAGGATTCAATCGCACCATTAATGGCAGCCATAGTTGAAAAGCCAGGATAACTGCGCCGAGAAGCAATACCAGAGGTTAAAATAAAAGAACCACCAGCGCGGACATGTTTGACACCATGCTGAACAAGATTATGTTGCCCCCAATACTTAGTATCAAAAGCAGCTCTTAAATCAATGCTACTGGTCGTTTCAAAATCACCCGTAACATGAGGGTGTTTAACCGTTGAAATGAGATGATCAAAAGGCCCTATTTGTTCAAAAAAGGCAATAACGTCTTCTTCGATACTGGCATCAAGTTGATGAATAGAAACATCACAAGTTAATTTCTTTTTAGCTGCTATCAATTTTTCTTCTGTACGCCCAACAATATGCAATTTTGCACCCGCCGCAATTAACTGCTCAGCGACTCTTAATCCAATGCCGGCACTGCCTCCGACAATAATAATACGTTTACCTGTAAGCATTTTATCTTGTGTCCTTTAGCGTGATGAATTTATTTAAGAAATAAATCATCAAAACTTAATTTTAAAATAATTAATCGATTAAAACATCGATCTAACCCAATGAGTTGACTAAATAGTTAACTTTAGTTTGAATCATTTATAACGTCTTAAATATCCACTTAATTTATTCGACTGATTGATAAATTTTGCTGATTAATTTTTATCGATTTTAAATAACTTATTTTTCATAAAATCAATAAATACACGGTTTTTATTAGGTAAATATTTACTTTGTACATACTGTAAACAAATATCACCGTGGTAACTCCCCTGTAAATTCCACTCGGTTAATAAAGGGATCAGATTTCCATTTTCGATCCCCTCTTTAGCAGTGTAATCAGGTAATGAACCGATACCAAGACCTTGTTCAATCGCATCACGGCGCATTTCACTGTGGTTAAGTAAATAGGAACCACTTACTTGCACCGTTGCTTGCTGGTTATTATTACTAAATCGCCAACGATTATCATTCGAGTTTTCACCTAAACAAATACAAGGCAAATATTTTAAATCTTCAGGATGGGAAGGTGCATGATGTTGTTTCAAAAAATCAGGGCTAGCACAAATAACTTGTTCAACACGCCCTAATTTAACATTGACCAATGCTTCAATGGGTGAGTCATTAATATGTATCAAAAAATCCAAACCGTCATGAATAGGATCTAATATCCGATCGCTGACTTTTAAATGTAACTGAATCTCAGGATAACACTTCAAAAACTCAACAAATAATGGTCGTAATACACGACTTGCTAAGGATTTTGGTACCGCCACTCTGAGTAAACCTCTTACGGTTGAAGTACCGGAACTGCTAGCTTGAACCGCTTTATCTGCAGATTCAACCATTTGTTTGCAATAATCAAAGGTCACTTTACCTGATTCCGTTAATGCTAATTGACGCGTGGTACGTTGCAGTAACTTAGTGCCTAAAGCATCCTCCAAACGGCTAATTTGGCGACTCACAGCAGAGGGCGTTACGCCTAATTTTCTGGCTGCCTTGCTGAAATTCCCTTGTTCTACCACACTCACAAAAATAGCCATGTCGGGTAATAAAGGAATCAATTTATTTGTGTCCATGGCGCACAAGTCCTTTCTTAAATGAAGCTATTGTTTTAAATACCTCATAAATTAACATACAAACATACGAATAAACACATGAGAGAATAAATATGGAATCATTAATAAGCACTTATTTAACCGAAATTATTGCCGTGACTAGCGTCGCTATTTTTATGGCAGTATTGCCAGGTGCAGATTTTGTGATAGTAACAAGAACCAGTATTCGTAATGGACGCTTAGCAGGGTTATACACCACATTAGGTATATGTTTATCAATATGTATCCATGCTAGTTATTCTATTGCAGGGCTGGCCGTGATTATTGCCAATTCAACCTGGTTGTTTTTCGCGATCAAGTATTTAGGTGCGGCTTACTTAATCTATGTTGCTTGGCAGTTATTAACTACACGCGAATTGTTAAGCGATGAGCAAGGTAATCAAACACGCTTTATGCCAGCCCTAGCCGCTTTACGTTTAGGCTTTACTTGCAATATACTTAACCCTAAAGCACCACTCTTTTTTATGAGTATCTTTACCCAAGTGGTGTCACTTAATACGCCTTTAAGCATGCAAGTGACTTATGGTTTGATTATTATGTTGGCTCACTTAATATGGTTCAGCAGTGTTACCCTCTTGCTATCACACCCAAGTTTATTGCCTCGTTTTAACCACCATAAACTAAAAATAGATAAATTAGCGGGATTGATGTTAATGATTTTTGCTATCAAACTAACACTGATGAGTGGTTTTTAATTCCCTTTTTTAGCAATAAATTCATTAATACATTCATAGGAGCCCATCTCAAACTCTCGGCAGATCCAAGGACGATTTTCATAGATAGTGCACATTTGTGTATCTCTATCTAAGGCCGAGCAACGGCCATCTTCCAAGCGAAGCATTGTTTCACCGCCATATTGATCAACTGCAATGTGGCGTTCTGGCACGCCAGTATCTGTAATAATCAAAACCTCCAAGCTACAACAAGCGGCTAAGCAGTTTGAACACGTCGCTTCTGTTGCTGTTATTTCAGTTAAATTTTTAATATCGATAGTCATAGTCATTTCTTTAAAACCTAAAAACTCGATTGCAACATTTTATGTAATCGCTCCAAAGCAACAGGGCTCGCTTTAATCGTTAAGCGCATGCCATCTTCATGGTATTGCTCATCAATAACTTGCATTTTGCTATGAATTTCTCCCATGATTCCACTTGCGGTATATGGAATATGAAAACAGGCAGCGCACATTTTCTTTTCCAGAAAAAGTTGAATCTCTTGATGCACTAGGGCGACATCCGATTTATTAAGTGTGCTAATTTGTAGCGCATCAGGGTATTGCTCTAATAGTCTGAGTTGTTGTTCTTCCGTCAGATTATCCATTTTATTGAGCAACAACATTTTATTACTGGAATCTATTTTTATTTCTGCTAATACTTGATCCACGGTTGCTAATTGAGACACAAAATTTTCATCAGAAGCATCAACAACATAAAGCAATAAATCTGCATCTTTTGCTTCTTCTAAGGTTGAGTGAAATGATGCAATTAAATCATGGGGCAATTTTTTAATAAAACCCACCGTATCTGAAATCAAAATACGTGGTTGTGTAGGTGGCTGTAAAGCGCGAACGGTAGTATCTAACGTCGCAAATAATTTATCTTCTACTAACACTTCCGAATCAGTTAAAGCGCGCATCAAAGAAGACTTACCGGCATTGGTATAACCCACTAACGCGACGCATAATTGTTCAACACGGCCACTACGCCTACCTTGCATCTCTCCTTGCAATTTTTTTAATTCACGTTTTAATTCTGCAATTTTATCTCGAATACGACGTCGATTTATTTCGAAAGCCGTTTCACCAATCCAGCTGCCCTTTTGACGTTCACGATCGCCACTGTTTTCATCACGTATTCTTGGAGTCAAATAATTGAGTTTAGCGATTTCAACTTGTAATTTAGCAGTGCGAGTCCGCGCATGACGGCTAAATATTTCAATAATAACCCGAGTACGATCGTAAACTTCTACCCCTAATGCATCTTCAACATGACGTATTTGATTAGGACTTAATTCACAATCAAACACCACAATATTAGCGAGAGATTGTATTTCTGTCGGCGCTAACTGGTCGATTAAGTCATATTGTTCAAAATCAGTCTGAGAATCATTCTCTGCGTCAAGTGTAACGTCACCGGTTAATGTCGCTAATTCTTCAAGTTTTCCTGTCCCTAATACCGATAATTGCTTGGTAGATTGCTGACGCTGGCTTCTTGTACCAACAACCGAAAAGCCTAAAGTTGTCACTAATCGCGATAATTCAGCGAGCGATTCATCGACATCCTGTTGACTCTCTTCAGGGGTTCGAATAGCAATCAGTAACGCGCGGTTTATAGATTCTTCGGTGGTAGCGATTGACATAAATGCTCATTATTTTAATAAATAGATAACCATCTTACGTGGTTGTGATGTTCATAGTAAATGCATTTCGTGATGCTAGCGCTCAATTAGTAAATCCTATCAACACAATCACAACTTCAAAAGATACTTTAGTGCTCTTATATGTTTGCTTGTTATTAGCCTAATAAAAAGTAAGCATATTTTATTTTAATTTACTAAACAAAAATATATCAACAAAAAGAACTAAAATGAAAATTTCAAATCTGCCTATTTTTGAAATGACAGGTCGTCAAAATAACAATAACCTTAAATATCACGACCAAAATGGCAAGCATAATAATGAAAGCGTTTACAGATAATATCCACGTTAAACACATCAAATAATAGTGATAAAAGTAATATTAACCACTCAATATAGGTAGCCACCAGCTTATAACCTAATGGAATATAAACTTAGAAAAAAGACCCATTTCAATCTTATTTTACGGTTAACAAAGTCGAAGAACAAAAATAAAATCAGTATTAAAAACTTCACATAAAATGCAATAACAGGTCAAATAAATGTATTAAACCCTGCATTTACTCACCTAAAACAAGTTTCCAATTATTTGAAGTAGTAGCCAAAAATAATATTAGCTAATTGTCGACACAGATCAATTACACTAGCATATGCCCTGGTGCGTTATAACTTTTTGCTATATGCAATTTAAATGAATTATTATTCACTTAAATTTAAAGAATCACTGCATTCAGATTGTTTGGCAACGCTCACAATACGATAAAAAAGCCCCCATCACTCTCATTTAAAAGCGTTTAAAATGAGGAATGGGTTTTCTACTTTGGTGCAAAAAACACTAGCCTGAAAACGAGAAAAACATAAGGTGTTGATAATAAAGGATTTAATTTTTGGCATCAATTATGCTTTTCATTACTTCTTGTGCTTAATCAGTTTGAAATAACTAAATAACAATGAAAAACATTTTTAATCTTGCTTTAGATCATAGATTTATGTGTGTTATTTTGTGATATAACAATGTGTACTTTATATGCTGTCAAAAGAACATTTCATAAAGTGATAGCAATAATAATTACAAAACAAAAATTATAAAAAAATCAGAATTATTTTTCGTTGCTCATCTTTTTAGCAACTTGCAGGGACCTGCTTAATGTCATTATTAGAAATTAAAAATCTCCGTATTGAATATCCATCACGCCATGGTGTACATGTCGCAGTTAAGTCACTTTCCTTTTCTATCGAAAGAGGAGAAATTGTTGGTGTCGTCGGCGAGTCAGGCGCAGGTAAATCAACCGTAGGTAATGCCGTGATTGATTTACTCAGTCCTCCAGGCATTATTGCTGATGGAGAAGTCTTTCTAGACGGAGAGAAAATTTCAGGTTTATCTTCTGAACAAATGCGCCAAGTACGTGGTAATAAAATTGGATTTATTTTTCAAGACCCGATGACATCCTTAAATCCCCTTTTCACTGTAGAGCATCAACTCACAGAGACCATTTTAGCGAACTTAGATGTGAGTTATGCAGAGGCACTTCAGCGCTCCATCCACTTAATGCAACAAGTTGGTATCCCAGAGCCTGAATTACGCATTAAACAATATCCTCATCAATTTTCAGGAGGCATGCGTCAACGTGTTGTTATTGCTATCGCATTATCAGGAGAACCTGATCTCATTATTGCAGATGAACCAACAACCGCTCTTGATGTCTCGATTCAAGATCAAATTCTGACATTAATTCGTGATTTATGTATCCAGAAAAATGTAGGCTGTATGTTAGTAACACACGATATGGGTGTCGTTTCTAATGTCACAGATAAAGTCGCAGTGATGTATCGCGGTGATTTGGTTGAATTCGGCCCCACAGGAAAAGTGTTGGGAGATCCGGATCATGATTACACGCGTAGCCTTATTTCTGCAGTGCCACGCTCAGACATTAAACTAGATCGTTTTCCATTAGTGAGTTATATCGAAGAAGCTCACGAAATGCATAAATTAGATGTAAAAACCCATTGGTTAGGGCAAAGTGAAGATCAACGAGAGTACACCGGGCCATTATTAAATGTTGAAAATGTCAGCTTAAGATTTAAAACCAAAGATTCTTTTTTTGAAAGCAAACGTGAATACGTACAAGCTTCCAACAATGTCAGTTTCCATATAAATGAAGGTGAAACCTTTGGGTTAGTCGGAGAATCTGGTTCGGGTAAATCAACTATCGCGCGTGTGATTGCAGGTTTATACCCACCTAATGAAGGCATAGTCACTTTTGAGGGCATTGATTTAACAGCATTAAAAAGTGAACGTGAACGTCGCCCTATTCGACGTCAAATGCAAATGGTTTTCCAGAATCCTTACACCTCTATGAATCCTCGTATGAAAATTTACGACATCATTGCCGAGCCTATCCGTTTTCATAAGTTAGCAAATTCTGAGACACAAATTCGTTCTATCGTGCACGATTTATTGGATCATGTTGGTTTGGGCAAAATGGCAGGGGTCAAATACCCTCATGAGTTTTCAGGCGGACAACGTCAACGAATTTCTATTGCACGTGCTTTAGCGACTCGACCACGCCTATTAATATGTGATGAACCAACATCGGCTTTAGATGTATCAGTTCAAGCTCAAATATTAAATTTACTAAAAGATTTGCAAGATGAATTGAATCTTACCATGTTATTTATCAGCCATGATCTACCCGTGATCCGTCAAGTCTGTGATCGTATTGGCGTGATGAAACAAGGAAAGTTATTAGAAATTTCGCCGACAGAACAACTATTCACCCACCCGCAACATGAGTACAGTCAACACTTAGTATCATTAATGCCTGAGTTTAAAGGCTTACGTGCATAAAGATAATAAGTAACGACGCTATTTTTTAAAACAAAAATTTTTTAATGTTTTACAACGGAAATTTTTCCATCAAAGGAGTAGATAAATGAAGTTAATAAAAACTAAACTAGCCGTAGCACTACTTGCTGCAGGATTAAGCTTTTCAGCTGCAGCTGCAGATATCACGGTCGCTTATGATTCAGATCCGGTAACATTAGACCCTCATGAGCAACTTTCTGGTGGTATCTTACAGATGTCACATATGCTATTTGATCCGCTAGTTCGTTTAACAAAATCACTTGATTTTGAACCACGTATTTCTACAGAGTGGAAACGTGTTGATGATACCACCTTCCAATTTACCTTACGTAAAGGGGTTAAATTCCATTCAGGTAATATGCTAACGGCAAAAGATGTTGTATGGACATTTAATCGTTTGCAAAACTCAGCTGACTTCAAAGCTATTTTTTCAGCTTATGAAAAAATGGTTCAAATTGATGATTACACAGTTGAAATTAAATCATTCAAACCATTCCCGTTAGTACTTCAAACAGCCACTTATATCTTCCCAATGGACAGTGAGTTCTACTCGGGTGAAAAAGAAGGTCAAGACAAATCAATTATCGTAAAACACGGTAATTCTTTTGCATCGACTAATGTATCTGGCACAGGTCCATTTATCGTGACATCTCGTGAACAAGGCGTAAAAGTCGTCTTTGAACGTTTTGACGATTACTGGGATACTAAATCACCGGGCAACGTTGATAAATTAACGCTGGTTCCGATTAAAGAAAATGCAACGCGTGTTGCAGCGTTACTTTCTGGTGACGTAGATATGATTCACCCAGTGGCACCTAACGATCAAAAACGTGTTATTGATACAAAAGATATTGATTTAACAACGGTTGCTGGTACACGTATCATCACACTACAAATGAATCAAGATTCAAACCCAGCATTGAAAGACGTTCGTGTTCGTCAAGCCATCGTTCATGCCATTAATAATGATGGTATTGTTCAGAAAATCATGAAAGGTTTTGCAACCACTGCTGGTCAACAAGGCCCTGCTGGTTACGCAGGTTATGATGAAACGCTAGTACCACGTTTTGATCTTAAAAAAGCAAAACAGTTAATGAAAGAAGCTGGCTATGAAGACGGTTTTACATTAACCATGATCGCGCCAAATAACCGTTACGTAAATGATGCTCAAATCGCTCAAGCATCTGCTTCAATGTTAGCGAAAATCGGCATTAAAGTTGACCTTAAAACCATGCCAAAAGCACAATACTGGCCTGAGTTTGATTTATGTTCAGCGGATATGTTAATGATCGGCTGGCATTCAGATACTGAAGATTCTGCTAACTTCTCTGAATTCTTAACCATGACTCGAAATAAAGACACAGGTAAAGGTGCTTACAACTGTGGCCATTACTCGAATCCAAAAGTTGATAGTTTAGTTGAAGGTGCAAACTCAGAAACAGATCCTGCAAAACGTAAAGTAATGTTACAACAAGTTGAGCAAATACTTTATAAAGAAGCAGCTTTCGTACCATTGCATTGGCAAAACCTTGCATGGGGTGCAAAATCTAACTTAGATATCGCACCTATCGTTAATGCCATGAACTTCCCTTACTTTGGTGACCTTGTTGTAAAATAAGGTTATTCAGTAAGGTTTAAAAGACGCTTGCTAGATAACGATTAAGTTATCTAGCAAGCAGACAAAAGTTAATGAGTACCACCTCTTTTTCAATAACCATCAGGCACTTTGTTTTATCTGTTTTTATTAATAAAAATAATAATAAGAAAAACAATTAATAAGAAAAAATAAAGTGCTTATTTTTATATTTATAGGGAACAAGAAATGTTTACATTTCTGGTCAATAGACTGTTTCAAGCGCTAATCGTGATGTTTGTCATCAGTTTGGTGGCATTTGCTATTCAAGATAATCTCGGTGATCCATTACGTGAAATGGTAGGCCAATCGGTATCTGAAGAAGAACGACAAGTATTACGTGATGATCTCGGTTTAAATGACCCTTACATAACAAAATATACACGCTTTGTCGGTAATGCAATACAGGGCGATTTAGGCACTTCTTATTTCTTTAAACGTCCAGCAATAGAAGTTATTTTAGATAAACTCCCTGCAACATTGGAGTTAGTGTTTGGTGCCACTCTTATTATCATTTTCTTAGCTATTCCGCTCGGCGTATACTCCGCGATTCACCCCAAAACGACTTGGACCAAAATTATTTTGGCACTCAGCAGTATCGGTATTTCGGTGCCGGTGTTCTTAACCGCTATCATGCTGATGTATTTATTCGCCATTGAGCTTAATTGGCTTCCTTCATACGGGCGTGGCGAAACATTGAATGTCTTAGGCTGGGAAACCGGTTATCTAACCAAAGATGGTTTACTTCATCTGGTTTTACCTTGTGTTTCATTAGCTTCTATCATGATGCCACTGTTTATTCGTTTAGTGCGTTCAGAAATGCTTGAAGTACTCAGTTCTGAATATGTTAAATTTGCCAGAGCAAAAGGCTTAGTTAACAATAAAATTTATTATCAACACGCCCTTAAAAACACCATGTTGCCAGTATTAACTGTCGGTGGAGTGCAAATTGGGACAATGGTTGCGTACACGATTTTAACTGAAACGGTATTCCAATGGCCTGGCACCGGGTTTATCTTCCTAGAAGCGATTAACCGCGTCGATACGCCTTTGATTACCGCTTATGTCATTTTTGTTGGGCTAATCTTTGTTACCACCAATACCATAGTAGATTTGTTATATGGTGTTATTAACCCCACTGTCGATATCACTGGAAAAGGAGCATAATCATGAACACAATTACTTCTTCGCATGTTCCTACTCGCTGGGAAAATTTTATAAATTCTGATTTTATCTATTACTTTAAGCGTGACAAAGTAGCGATGCTGAGTTTTGCATTGTTTCTGGCCTTTTTTCTTGCGGCTTTATTTGCACCTTTGATTGCACCTACAAACCCTTACGACTTAATGGCTATTGATATCATGGACTCTGAATTGCCCCCTTCTTGGTTAGAAGATGGTGATGTGCGTTTTTTATTAGGCACAGATGATCAAGGGCGCGATATTTTATCAACTATTCTATATGGTTCACGCTTATCATTGACGATTGGTTTCTTGGCTGTTGCGGTACAACTATTATTAGGCATAGTCATTGGTTTGTCAGCGGGTTATTTTGGTGGCCGTATTGATAGTTTCTTAATGCGTTTTGCTGATGTACAACTGTCTTTTTCGACCATGATGGTGGCAATCATTATTACCGCTATTTTCAAAGCGAGTTTTGGAGCTGAATTTTTTGCAGAATATGCCGTGATCATGTTAGTGGTGATTATTGGTGTGGCTGAATGGCCTCAATATGCACGTACTATTCGCGCATCAGTATTAGCTGAAAAGAAAAAAGAGTATGTAGAAGCGGCACAAGTAATGGGATTTAGAGCCGGACGAATTATGTTCCGTCACATACTACCTAATTGTCTATCTCCAATTTTGGTTATTTCAACGGTACAGGTCGCTAATGCAATTATGTCAGAAGCTGCCTTATCATTTTTAGGATTAGGTTTACCGGTTGACCAGCCTTCATTAGGCGCGCTAATCAGCATTGGATTTAAATATATTTTCTCTGGTGCATGGTGGATCACGATCTTCCCAGGGATTGTATTAATCAGTTTGGTATTAGTCATTAATCTCTTAGGAGATTGGTTACGAGATGTGTTTAATCCGAAAATTTATAAGGGTTAGATCAGCAAACAATTAATCATCTTTAATCTAAACAATAAAAACAGTCACCTACCGAGTGACTGTTTTTAATAAGCCCTCATTCATACTCAAAATAACAACACTCCCAAAGCCCATTTCATCAGCTCACTTAAAAAATATTACAAATATTGACGACTTACACACTTCCTGCACATTTAATTGTTAAATTAACTTCCATATAACAAACAATTAACATTATAGGAATTAATAATAATGAGCCCAATACGTGCCTTGCCAAAAAATATTATCATCATTAGTTTGTTAGCTAGCACACTTGTGGCCTGTGATAGTGAATTAGCAACTGAGGATAATATCGATTCTACGGATACTACCGCTGATGTAACTAATGGTTTTACTGAAGCCGTCTTATGTGACTACAGTTATGATAGTTATAACGATTCTGATTCTGTGCTTACCTACAGTACAGCTGATTGGAGCTGCACAGAAACAGCAAGAGTATTAACGGCTAATGGCATTCCAGATCATGAAGTCGGTGAATTTCCGAATGTAGACAATCCTAATACCATCACCGAACAAACCGTATCGGCGAATTATACACTTGAACCAACGCAAACAACCACAGTAACAGAGTTAGGAGGCCCACGAGGCGTTACTGGTTATGTACTCAATGGTGTGAAGATCGATGCCGGTACAGGAGGAAGTTGTGATGATTCAGGAAGCAGTTGTAGTTTAGGCGATAATAGTGGTAGTTGGAGTATTGAAGCCTTAGGACAAACAAGTTTTAGCTTTGGTACAGATGATAACAATGCCCATGTTCAACCAGATGGGACTTATCATTATCATGGTATGCCAGAAGGTTTTATGACTAAACAAGGCGCGAGTAACTCGACAATGACTATCATCGGCTGGGCAGCTGATGGTTTTCCAATTTATGCTCGTTATGGATACAGTATTGCTGACGATGCAAGTTCGACCTTAACGTCGATGCAAGGCAGTTATCAATTAGTCAGTATTATTAGTGACTCTAGGCCATCGACTGATACTTATGCGTTGGGAACATTTGCTCAGGATTGGGAATATGTTGAAGATTCTGGTGATTTAGACGAATGCAACGGTCGTTTCGGGGTAACACCAGAGTTTCCAGAAGGTATTTACCACTACTATGCGACAGATAGTTACCCCTATTTCCAGCGTTGCGTTAAAGGCTCGATATAAGGTATTAACGAATAACAATAGCGCGACTAAAATAATTCACACCCAACCGATTAAGTAAAAGTAAGAGAACAAATTAAATGGCATTTATAAACAAGTATTTTTCAGCTTTAGCGCTTATATTTTTAAGCCTAGGTATGGCCTCTCAATCTCATGCACATATTATGATAGCGCAACATGGCACGTTAAATGTGATTGATAATGGTGTGTTTATGATACTTTCTTTACCGGTCTCTGCTTTTGACAATATCGACGACGATAAAGATGGCAAATTATCACCGACCGAGTTTAATACGCATCGCAGTACAATCGGAAAATCAATTATCAAAAATATCACTTTAACAGATGAAAAAGGGCAAAGGCCCCTAATCGATATCATGTTATCGCCTGTTACGCCGCATGATTCACCTAATGCGCCATCCACTCAACTCGTTGTCATGGGAAGATTTACACTTGAAAATGTTAAACAAGTACCTGATTATCAGGCGCTACGTTATCAAGTTAAGCTTTTTAGCAAAGATCCAGATGAACAACCATTAACGGTTACTGCCACACGGAAAATTGATAAACAAAAACATACCTTTGAATTAGTGCCAAAGCAATCTAGCGTAATACTTTTTTCTGGTCTTCAAGCAACAAAATAAATTCAAAAATACTTGTTTTATTTATTGGTACTCGACAATTAAGCAAAGGTTCATAACAATTGGTAAGAAATCACATACAAGCTTTTGACATTAGGGTAAATTTCGTCAATCACTTGCTTCAACTGGTTGAGGCTCATATTTTCTTGAGCAGCATGAAAATCAGATAATTGATCTTTCTGTATCGCTTGAACATCTTGAATGCAAATTTCACAAAACTGCCTACCTGCTTCATAGGTTGAAACCTTCACATGACTGTCTTTTATAAAGTGCTTTTCTGATTCATCTCGAATGGTGATTGTTTTTTTGCCAGCGAGAATGTCAGCTTCAAAACGCTCAAAAAAAGTGATTTCGGTTAACGCCATTTTTTATTTCCTTAATTATTTTCTTTCGCTGGAATATAGTGCATTTTAGCGATGACTGGTTTTAAGTCTAGATTTTGTAAATACAGATTGGTGTTTTTTAAATCAACCAATCGTTTTAGTAAAATATGCCGAGCAGGAATTTCCTGAGAACTGGCTAAAATAACGATGTTTTTATAGTCATCAAATTCAATTAACACAATAAAAGCAAAGAATCGTTTTATTAAAAGTAAAACCTGTAATAATTGTTCATTACTATCCGCTTTTAGGTTTATCATCAGCACATTATTACTCTCTGTAATTTTTGATAGCTGACGATAAAAATTCTCTGTAAAAATACATCTAGCACTATTTTCACCAATAAATAAATCACATATCACTACATTATATACATCATTAGTTTGTTCGATAAATTGTTCAGCTTTTTGGCAAAACACTTGTACTTGTGGCGGTAAATGAAAATAATCTTTAGCCACCTCTATAATGCTTAAGGATGCATCTACAGAGGTTATTAATATATTCGGAATGGTTGCCAAAGCTCGTTCAATCGAAGCGCCTCCTAAACCTAAATTTAATACCTTAAGGGTTTTATTTTTAACGCCATCATTATCAAGTAATAAAAAGACTAATAAAGACTGACAGACAGGCATGACTATCTGCTCTGGTTTACTTTTCTGCATTAAAGATTGAATCGCCTGACCACCGTATTCAAACCATCGAAATTGACCACTTTCTTTGACAATCAAATCAATGCCATGGTCATCCTTTTGGTATATTGCAACCTGGTCAAGTAATAATAACTCATTTAAATTCTTAATCATTTTTCATCAACATTCGTTACCATGGTTATACCAATTTAATTAAATAAGTGTTTATAAATTGCGTAATAAAAATTTTCGCTAACAAGGCGAGCGTTGCAGGAGTAGGTTAGTCTCTCTCCAGAAAAACCATAGAATGATTTTGAATCGTTTTAGCTAACCACAAAATGTTGAAAAACAAAATGTTATGAATAAAATTCACAACGTTGTTAAAGTGGATTTTAATCAGCAAGCATGCTCACCATTTTGATTCTTTTGGTATTAACATTAATCATTATTTTTATAAAAAAATAAAGTATAATCGGTGCTGTAACAATAAAGTCTTTATTAGATAACACTGAATTACGAAGAAGGTTTTAAACCTTCATAATATTTTTATGCTGAATTTTATCTCGTCTTATTTGAAAAACACCTGTTTTAAGTAATACTATTATAATATTAAGTAATACTCTTGTAATAGATGCCATTAGCAAAGGAATTAGTTTGAAACCTAAAAAAGTTGAAATGTCTTCGACATTAAATATTAATACGCTTGCTAGCGTGTTTGAGCATCTTCCTCACGCATTTGTCATCGCGTCAGTTGAGCGTAAAATTTTAAATATGAATCGAGCTGCAGAAACCCTTTTTGGTTATCAAAACCATGAAGTCATAAATAGTAGTACAGAGATACTTTATGCTAATGAAAAAGTTTATTCAGAACTAGGGAGAACGCGTTATAACTCTCATTTAGAAGAAAGCAATAAAACAGCTATCATAAAATACAAAACGAAGTCTGGACAAATATTCAAGGGCAATACTAGTAGTGGTGATATCAAAGATAAAGCTGGTAACGTAGTTTTTTTTGTTGGCACCGTCCAAGATGAATCGGAACGATTAAAAGCAGAACAAACACTGGCTAAGCTACACGCTATTACCTCTTCCCGTGATTTAAACTTTAAAGAACGCGTTAATGAAGTCCTGTTATTAGGCACTCAGCAATTTGATTTACCGATTGCCATTTTTAGTAAGATTATCGGTGATAACTATATTGTTAAACAAGCAATTCACCCTGACAATGCCTTAGAAACGGGGATGGCATTCCCATTAGGTATCACTTATTGTAGCCATGTTTATCGAGCTAATGATGTACAATGCTTTGACCATGTATCTGATAGCGAGATTTCCTCACACCCATGTTTTAGCAACTTTGGCCTTGAAGCTTATATCGGCGCACCTATTTTTGTTGATGGTATCCGCTACGGCACACTTAATTTTTCAAATGCTAAACCAACACGACCATTTATCAAACAAGATATTGAATTAGTTCGCTTATTCGCTACTTGGATAGGCCACGAAATAGCCAGAGAAAATGATTTAAATGCCATTAAAGAAGCGCACAGACAATTAGAAGTGCTTGCGAGTACTGATATGCTCACAGACATGGCAAATCGACGTTCTATTGATGAAACACTTGAGAAGACATTAGCCACCAGTAATCGACATAATTTAACAATGTCTGTTGCTATTTTTGATTTTGACCACTTCAAAGATATCAATGATACCTACGGGCACCATATTGGTGATGACGCGTTAAAACTGTTTGGTAATCTTGTAAATGAAATGAGTCGAATAGGTGATTTTTATGGTCGTTGGGGAGGTGATGAATTTCTCGCCATTTTTCCTTCAACGGATTCTCAAGGTGCACAAACATTTATTCAAAGATTAGCAAAACGACTGAAAGAATCACCTTTAAGTCATAATGGTATACAAATACCATTGACATTAAGCGTTGGCATTGCCACACGCAGAAATAAAGATGACGCCGAATCTATTGTCAAGCGAGCGGATATGCTTCTCTATCAAGCGAAACAAAATGGTAGAGATAGAATTGAAATCGAGATATAAACATCCAACCTAGACTTGCTTTTATACTACATACATCAAGTTAGGGCTTGTTAAAGCCCTAACAACTAAACAAAAAACTTAAAACCGAAAGAAATTAACAGTTAATCGCTCTTGCAAGCGTTAATTTCCCCAACGCAAACCTTGAACTATTCATTCATTCCTTTGCTGTTATAATCACTTGTGTTGTCCCAACATCTCTTTATATTAAAGAGGTAACTTATTAAATCTCAGGTAATAAAATGCTAAAGCTGTATAAATATTTTGAAAATTTAGTGCCCGCCTTAAATGATGCCGAGCCGACCCAACCACCAGAAACATTGGTTGCTTTTTGTTTACATTATACAAAAGGTTATACTAAAGCATTAATTTCAATGTCCATACTCACTGCACTTTTAGCCATTTTAGAGGTTTCATTATTTGGCTTTATGGGGCAATTAGTGGATTGGTTAATTACTAAAAATCCCGATACGTTATTACAGGATGAAGGCCTTGCTCTGCTAGCAATGGCACTTACCGTATTACTGTTAATTCCTGGTTTGACACTGTTACATTCCTTAATTGTTCACCAAGTCTTATTGGGCAATTACCCAATGTCTATCCGTTGGTTTGCTCATCGTTATTTACTGAAACAAAGTGTTTCTTTTTATCAAGATGATTTTGCAGGCAGAATTGCAACGAAAGTGATGCAAACAGCCCTTGCTGTTCGTGAAACCGTGATGAAATTATTAAATGTCATCGTGTATATCTTGGTTTATTTTATTTCAATGGTGGTGATGGTTGCTCAAGCAGATTATCGCTTAGCCATCCCAATGTTAATTTGGTTAGTCGTTTACATCGCTTTGCAATATTACTTCGTTCCTCGCCTAAGAAAAGTAGCAACAGAACAAGCTGATGCACGTTCAACGATGACAGGCCGTATTGTTGATAGTTACACGAACATATCAACAGTAAAACTATTTGCGCATACTGACTCTGAATCTGCTTATGCAAAACAAGGCATGGCAGGATTTTTAGATACCGTTTACCGACAAATGCGTCTTGCTACAGGCGTCAATGTCTCCGTGCAATTTTCAAATTACATTCTCGCTTTTGCTATCACAACCCTTGCCATTGCATTATGGATGCAGAGTGCGATCAGTGTTGGTGCAATCGCCATTGCCGTTAGTTTATCACTACGTTTAAATGGCATGTCACAGTGGATAATGTGGGAGCTCAGCTCGCTTTTCGAAAATATTGGCACCGTCACAGATGGAATGCGTACACTTGCAAAACCAAATATTATTAAAGATAAAGAAGATGCAAAACCATTAGTTGTTTCACAAGGTGAAATTCATTTTAATAATATCAGCTTTCATTATGGTGAAAATAAAGGTGTGATTGATAATCTTGATTTGAAAATTAAAGCAGGTGAAAAAATAGGCTTAGTCGGACGTTCTGGGGCAGGAAAATCAACATTGGTTAATTTACTATTACGTTTTTATGATCTTGAAGAAGGTAAAATAACCATTGATGATCAAAATATTAGCGATGTTCAGCAGGAAAGCTTGCGCTTAAATATCGGCATGGTAACCCAAGATACGTCATTATTGCATCGCTCCATACGAGAAAATATTCTTTATGGCCGTCCTGATGCAACAGAAGAACAAATGATTAATGCCTGCAAACAAGCTGAAGCTCATGAGTTTATACTCGCATTAACTGACAGCACGGGTAATACAGGTTATGACGCACAAGTGGGTGAGCGTGGTGTTAAACTCTCCGGAGGGCAACGACAACGTATCGCCATCTCTCGTGTTTTATTAAAAGATGCCCCAATATTGGTATTAGATGAAGCCACATCTGCACTAGATAGTGAAGTGGAAGCGGCCATTCAAGAAAGTTTATACGAATTAATGCAAGGCAAAACAGTTATCGCTATTGCCCATCGTTTATCAACAATAGCGGCGATGGATAGATTAATTATATTAGATGAAGGAAAAATTCTCGAACAAGGCACGCATCAGGAATTGATCCAAGGTAAAGGTGTTTATGCACAACTTTGGGCGCATCAAACGGGTGGCTTCTTAGGGATAGAATAAACTATCGATACGATACTTATAGTCAGATATAAGCTAATCAATCATCAGTTCAAAAAGGCCTATTCAGGCCTTTTTGTTTTAATAGCCCTTTAAGCGTTCACTTTTAAAACAATCAAAGCACAATCTTTATTAACCCGTCAAAAAAACGTAATTTAAATTGTTCATCCGTGACATTTTGTTGCACAATCTTTGAAAATTAGATGGCTATCACATATAGACTCACTTTTATTGCTTCCAAAGCTTTCTCTTTTTGCATTCAATACTTAGACTTTGATTACACCTTCTTAACATACTTCGTTAATGGATAATAATATGAAAAAAACAGCGTTATTTACAAAAACAGCTATTATGGCGGCACTGACATTGAGTGCGACACAGACTATTGCTGCCGGGTTCCAAATTAATACCCAGTCAGCAACCGGTTTAGGGCGTGCTTTTTCTGGTGATGCCGTTATTGCGGATAACGCCTCTGTGATGGCTCGTAATGTAGCTGCAATGGCGCTTTTTGATAAAACAGAGCTATCTCTTGGATTAAATGCTCTCAAAACAGATATTAGTGTAAGCGACACAAATTATAAAACAATTACTGGCTTTTCTGGTGATTCAAATTATGACGATGCTGGTGGTATCTCTGTTGCGCCGAATATTCATATTATTGTGCCATTGAATGAACAGTTTGCCGTCGGCGTGAACCTATATTCGAACTTTGGCACTAAAACAGAATTTGAAGATAGTTTTGTTGGCTCTGAGTATGGTGGTTTAACCGATGTGAAAAGCCTTAATTTAGGGTTAGCCGCATCTTACCGAATCAATAAACAATGGAGTGTCGGTGGTGGTTTAGATGTCGTGTATGGCGTTGGTAAGCTACAAAGAACACGCAGTGCTTATTTGGGTGGAACGGAAGCGCTTGATGCTGATGCTGCAGGTTTCGCTCTGGGTTTTAATGTAGGAACAGTTTACGAGCTTGATCAAAACAACCGTTTCGGACTGTCTTACCATTACAGCCCAGAATTAAAAGCAAAGGGAGATATTACTTACGGTGGCAC
>TARA_R110001583_G_scaffold164447_1_pt1 | contig 44415 bp, 44 predicted proteins | sample TARA_R110001583 | Tara Oceans TARA_R110001583 (sample SAMEA4398432) | marine metagenome | biome: Polar Biome; feature: [MES] marine water layer (ENVO:01000295) within the mesopelagic zone...; material: water (ENVO:00002006), including particulate matter (ENVO:01000060) such... | reverse complement strand
GTGTTTATTTCAATTAAATGACTGAGTGATTAATTAACCAACAAATCGTACAAAATAGCTCTTTTTAACGATGTTATTTTGTACTGATCAATTTATTTAAGCTATTAATGGGATAAAGTTTTGATGATACGACTTTAGCAATAAACACTCCGGTCAATAAACTAAGTAAAGATATAGAGATAACGAGTGGTTCATTATTAGTAAATAAGTAACTAACGCTGCAACCAAGTACAAATAAGATTAGCGGAATGATATAAACAATTATTGAGCTTTTAACGATATCTTTATTCTCAATCAATAATTCAATTGATTCGTTGATCACCATCCCCTCTTTAAAAGGCAGAGATAATCGGTGAGCTTTATCGCTAAGACCTTTTGCAACAACACCAACGCCGCAATTGTCATTACTACTGCATGACTTACAGGCTGACTTTGAAATACACTCAATAACAGCTGTCTTTTCATCATTAATTATTTTGATATCAATAATTTTTCCAATTTCTTGAAGCATGATTTACTGGGCCCTAATCGAGGCAGCGATTTTCTCGGCCGTTATTAATGGTATTTCACCGATAATATTCACCTCAATATTTTCTTGCTGCTCTGTATAGAGAAGCGTTGCACCGCGTTGAATGACATTCTTGGATTTAGTTAATGTCATTTTTTTGGTTGATATATAGATAGAAACTGACACTAGACCGTCATTAAGCATGATGTATGAAATAGGATCTGTATCATGCACCATCAATTTGTGCTGGTCATCTTTTACAATCTTAAAACCTGGTGGTAGCCAGTTAAACTTCCATGGTGCTATTTCTTTTGTTATTGTTTTAGGGAAATGCAGTACATCAGGTGTTTTTAATAGACTCATCTGTTTTATCCATGGATTAATTGACTCGCTTACGTTTAATGAGACAACCATGGTCTGTTCAAGAATTAAATTTGATTTGTTAATAGTTTCTAAGCGCAATGGTAAATAACTATTTAAATCAAGCCATACCATATAACTATAACGATATATGTCCTTGCTGATCATTCTAATTGCGATCGCTTTTTTTCCTGCAATCCTACCTTTTCCAAGGATCAGATATTCATAGCTTTTCATGCCACTATCAAAATCAAAGCTAGCAATGTTCGCAAACACACTTTGATCTCTGTTGGTTACTAAGCTATATGCAGGATTACCTTGTTGGTAATAGCTGATTTTCCCATCAAATTGTAATGACTCACGCATCGCACCATTTAAAAATGAAAAATACACAATACGTTTTCCATCCATAACACCATGAATTAGTTGCTTAGGCTCAATTTGATTCTGTGCAGTATTAAGATAAAGCAGCTCATAATTTAATTGCTTATAAGCCTGCTTCATATTTTTTAAATAAGTTAACGCAGACGGTTGAACTTTATTGCTAGGTTTTTGTACTTGTTCTGTTTCTGGATTCGCGACTAATTGCGGTGAAACTAATAATGCAAATAGTGAAAATAATGCAACTAAAAATAATCGATGTTTCATCGTAAACCTTAAGGCTGTACTTGCAACTGTAACTGATGATCTTTTAGTAGCGCGTCTAAATGCTCATTACGTTCTTTGATATCTTTTTTAGTTTGCAATGGCGTAGCTTGTAAACTAACAGGTGTCGCAGCTCCACCAAATGGTACTGTATTTAATACCGGTGTAACACTTGGGTCAGTCACTGAGCTTTGATTAATCATTAAGCTACTGACAACCACTACACCAGCAACGGACGCTGCAATCGCATATTGACCAAAGCGTTTCATAAAGGGAACAACGTTGTTTTCAGTCTTTTCCGCTGTCGCAAAAGGTATAATTTTAGCATCCTGGCTTTCATTTGCTATTGCAGCCATTACACTATCAGTAATATCAATTCGTAAATCTAAGCCTTCGCTTTCATCACGAATAATATCTCCCATTAATTGATATCTTGAAAACTGTTCTTGTAACACAACATCTTCAAGAATATGGTCAACAACCATTTTATCATTAGACTCATTATCGATGAGTGATGATATGTCTTGTGAGTATTCTTTCATCATAAATTCCAATTAATTTTCTAATAAAGGTTTTAACTGTTTATCGATCGCTTCACGCGCTCTAAAAATACGAGATCTAACTGTACCAATTGGGCAACCTTCAATTTGCGCAATTTCGTCATAACTCAAACCTTCAAGCTCACGTAATGTGATAGCTGACTTTAACTCGTCAGGTAAATCTCCAATCACTTTTAAGATAACGCGTTTCACTTCCTGAGAATGTAAAATTGCCTCAGGGTTAGCATGGTCTTTTAAAGCACCACTACCATCGTAGCTATCCGCTTCTTCTGCATCTATATCTGATGCAGGTGGTCGACGACTTTGACTTGTTAAATAGTTTTTAGCTGTATTTACCGTGATCCGAAATAACCAAGTATAAAAAGCACTATCTCCTCGAAAATTAGGTAATGATTTATATACTTTAATAAACACTTCTTGTGATACGTCCGGTATGTCACCAGAACTACGTACATAACGCGTTAAAATATTAGCTACACGCGTCTGGTACTTACGTACTAACAATGAAAATGCTTGTTGCTCACCATTTTGTATACGCTGTATTAACTGTAAATCTAATTCACGCTCATTCATTGAGCTTTTCTACCTATATTTATAGTGAGCTATTAATTCTCACTGATATGACTTTTATTAAAAAAGAAAGTTCCAAATAAATTCAAAACAAAGGGTTTTTTGGATAAACTGCCTAAGTACTCGGAATGTTAGTTAATCATTTTAACCAAAATAGAGCATATAATGCCATGGCAGAAAATAAAACAACAACTGAACATCAATATACTTGTGACGTTTTAATTATCGGAGCAGGTGCCGCTGGTTTATCCTTAGCATTAAAAATAGCAACTCATTGTAACGTAAGAGTACTAAGTAAAGGAAAACTTTCAGAAGGATCTACGTATTATGCGCAAGGTGGTGTTGCAGCAGTTTTCGCTGATGATGATAGTATCGATTCACATTTTGAAGACACCATTATTGCTGGCGCCGGTTTATGTGATGAAGATGCTGTACGCTTTACTGTTTCAAATGCCAAAGAAAGCATGCAATGGTTAATTGATACCGGTGTTAAGTTCGATACCGAAGTAAATGATCAAGATCAAACTCAATACCACCTCACTCGAGAGGGTGGACATTCTCATCGCCGTATATTACATGCAGCAGATGCCACAGGTCGAGAAATAGAAGAATCTTTATTAGAGGCAGTAAAAAAGCACGCCAAAATCACATTGATGGAAGGTTTTAACGCCATTGATTTAATCACAACACAAAAGCTAAACCTGCCAGCAAACCGAGTATTAGGCGCTTATGTTTGGAACCGAACTGCAGAGCGGGTTGAAACAGTCAAAGCACACTTTGTTACGCTCGCAACAGGTGGTGCGAGCAAAGTTTATCAATATACAAGTAATCCAGATGTATCAAGTGGAGATGGAGTAGCACTAGCGTGGCGTAGTGGCTGTCGTGTCGCAAATATGGAGTTTAATCAATTCCATCCAACATGCTTATATCATGCTGACGCGAAGAACTTTTTGTTAACTGAGGCGTTACGTGGTGAAGGTGCTTTGTTGTTACGTCCTGACGGTACTCGATTTATGCCTGATTTTGACGAACGAGGTGAATTAGCACCACGGGATATTGTAGCTCGCGCTATAGATTATGAAATGAAGCGTTTAGGTGTTGATTGTATGTATTTAGATATTAGTCATCAGCCCAAAGAGTTCATCATTAAACATTTCCCTACTATTTACCGTCGCTGTTTACTGTTAGGTCTTGATATTGCTCACCAACCAATGCCAATTGTACCGGCAGCACACTACACTTGTGGTGGTGTAATGATAGATCACCATGGACAAACAGATATTGATGGTTTGTATGCTATCGGAGAAGTGACATATACTGGTTTGCACGGCGCTAACCGATTAGCTTCTAATTCACTATTAGAATGCATTGTATATGCTCATGCTTGTGCAAAGGACATCATTAATCGAATCCCTTTTTATGAACAAAGAAAATTTGCGACTATACCCGATTGGGATGATAGCCAAGTTGAAAATTCAGATGAACAAGTCGTTATCCAACATAATTGGCACGAGCTACGTTTATTTATGTGGGATTATGTTGGCATTGTACGCACTGATAAACGCCTACAACGTGCGTTAAGTCGTGTTGAATTATTACAGCATGAGATCACTGAATATTATAGTAACTTCAAGGTTGGAAACAATCTTCTAGAGTTAAGAAACTTAGTTCAAGTTGCTGAATTGATTATAAAAAGTGCAATACAAAGAAAAGAAAGTCGTGGTTTGCATTACAATTTAGATTACCCTGAACAGAATGATAACCCGAAGCCTACGATCTTAAATCCAAATAAAGATTAACCCCAGCTTTTACTATGAATTAGACGTGCAAGTAAACGATACTCTTTTTCGCTGACACTATCATAAAACACAACAAACCATTTTCTAGGTTTGTTGTGTTTCTGTTTACTACTCACTAATAACGCATCTGTTATTTCTATGCATAAAAACACAACCCAACCATTGTAAAAAGATCGCGAGCTAATATTACCCGTCACTTGAATGGGTTGCTTAATTTCGATATTTCCAGCATTTGATAACAAACATGCAAATGGTAAAAGTTTTAACCAATAAACAAAATAAATAGAAGCAGCCAGGTAAACCATCAAAAACAAAAAGCTAAACCAACCCACTCCCCATATCAATAACAAAAATCCAGCATTACTCAGGAAAAACATCACCACCAATACTTTAGCGAATAATGAAGGTTTATTTTGAATATTATAATTTAACGCGCTTGAGGATGACATCAACAATCTCGGCAAGCTCTGGATCAGGACAAACTTCATGCCCCATAAACCAGGCAAATAACTCAGGATCTTCGCAGGTGAGTAGGCGCTGAAAAAACAACTTATGTTGTTTGCTTAATTCGCTATAAGCCTCTTTTAAAAAAGGCATAAATAACACATCAAGTTCTAACATACCACGACGACAAGCCCATGATAAACGTGAAAGAGAAACCTCTTCTGGCATGACTAATATTTCCTTTTAAAAACAAAAAACAGAGTTTTTTATATTACCAATATTATTTAAGTATAGGATCTGATATTACGTAGACACAATAACCCCATTCACAGCAAAAATGCTATAAATGATGTTCTCCTTTATCAAGCTTTCAACAAAGAAGGAACCTATTATAACAAAGCAGCCAATAAAATTATCAAGCATTGCACAGGAAAACTAATACTATCAACATCCAATCAACTTTTTAGTTTCTTTATTACAGTACCAGCAAGATTGATCAACTATTTCTTCCGATTGGTATAAAGTGTACAACATCATAACAACAACATTTTATTAACAGCAACTGCTGACAAAATAGCTTGTGAGCTATAACATTGTAAAAAACAAATTCGTCCATAAATGAGGCCAAACATGCTAAAACTTAGTCAACTTGAAAACATTAGCCAACTACCCGACTTAGTTCTTTGCCCACTTAATAGCTGGGATTTAATTAGTGTAACAGGCGAAGACCGTGTTGCATTTTTACAAGGACAATTAACCTGTGATCTTGAAAAATTGATTCCAGGCCAACAAACTTTAGCTGCGCACTGTAACCCTCAAGGTAAAACTTGGAGTGTTACTCGAGTCATTATGTTAGAAGACCGTATTTTATTAACGCAACCTAGCTCAGTATCTGAAGTACAATTACCTGAATTAAAAAAATATGCTGCTTTCTCTAAAGTTAAAATACAAAAAGAAACTGAGTACCAAGCATTTGGTTTAGCGGGATGTAAATCAGCTCAATATATCGCTGAAGAAGTTGATACTGCTGCTACTCATGATACAAGTCGCTTGCTTGATAATGGTACCGTATTAATAAAACAACCTTATCCTTCATTACGTTACCTTGCGATCATGAAAAATGCAGTAGCAGAAAAATTTTTAGCTGACTTAAAAAATAAAGCCGAAATATTTGATGATAGCTTATGGAACGCAATGAACATTGCTGCAGGAATAGGTTTTATCGAAGCTGAAACCTCAGGGCAATTTGTTCCACAAATGCTAAATTTACAGGTACTGGACGGGATCAGCTTTACAAAAGGTTGTTATATCGGACAAGAAACGGTTGCTCGCGCTAAATACCGCGGAGCCAACAAACGCGCTTTATTTATTCTTACCGGACGTTCAAAAGATTGCCCTAAAACAGGACAAACAATTGAAGTCTTATTAAGTAATAACTGGAAGCGAGTAGGGACCATTATCTCAGCATGTCAATATGGAGATGGTCATATTGAAGTGTTAGCGGTTTTACCAAAAGATACCAATCCAGAAGATATTTTCCAAGTGAAAGAGCTTGAAGGCTCAACACTTTATTATGCACCTCTTCCTTATCAAATAACTGAAGATTAAACTTTACTCCCCTAGATATTTCTAGGGGAACCCTTACCCAGAAAGAACTTTCAAGCGGTCAATACTATATTTCCAACAACATGAATTAATGCTATTATGCTCACACTTTTTTTATGGTGAATAGTAATTAACACCAGCACTAATGGAACATAGATTGAATCAAGAAATCAGCCAATTGCGTGACAAAGCGGACGAATTTTCTCGTTTACGCTTGAGATCTGCTTTAGCATTGATGAAAAAAGATCAGTCCGATGTTTTCCAAAGCTTTCCATTACTATTACATTTCAATGATCCTGCTTTGCCTGGTTATATTAAAGGCGATGTTCCTACTGGCATTTGCCAATTTAGCCCAACCAAAAAACATCAAGTTTTAGCGCAGCAGTTATTTGCGATTGAATTACCAGATAACGAAACAGATACTCCTGAAATTATTGGCTTATACGCCATGGGTAGTACGTCTTCAATTGGACAATGCTCTGAAAGTGACTTTGATGTTTGGATTTGTTATTCACATAAACTAGATTCAAACCGTGTCGCCTTGCTCGATAAAAAATTATGGGAAATCACCTATTGGGCAGAAAGCTTAGCGGTAGAATTAAACTTTTTCCTTATCCCCGACAATAAATTCCGTGTCAATAATAAATCTGAGCTTAGTGAAGAGTCCTGCGGTACATCACAACACATGCTGTTATTAGATGAGTTTTATCGAACTTCTTTACGGGTAGCTGGCAAACGTATTTTATGGCGTCAAATTCCACATCAACACGAGCATGATTACGATAATTATGTCAAAAATCTCCGTAAAACCGGGCAAATTAATGCAGATGACTGGTTAGACTTGGGTGGGTTACATCTAGTTCCAGCTGAAGAGTTGTTTGGTGCAACCTTGTGGCAACTATATAAAGGTATAGATAACCCTTACAAAGCGACATTAAAAACTATTTTGATGGAAGCTTATTCTTGGGAGTATCCAAATACAGAATTGATCTCAACATCATACAAAAGAAGCTTTCAAGAGCAGGATTCCTATGATGAAGAGTTAGACCCATACTGTCTGATGCTCAGCAAAGTAAGTGAATATTTAATTAGCATTAATGATATACAGCGTTTAGAGCTGGTACGAGTTTGCTTTTATTTCAAAACAGAAGAAATGCTCTCAAAACCTTCTTGTCATGAAAATAATGCTTGGCGTCGTACAATACTAAATAAATTAATTAGCCAGTGGGGTTGGACAGAAAGCCAAATCATTGACTTAGATAATCGTAACAACTGGAAGATTCGAGAGGTTCAACAAGCGAATCGTTTACTGCTCGACTCTTTAATGCTGAGCTATAGTAATTTAATCAAATTTGCACGTGATAATAATATTAGTGAATCAATCAGCTCTGAAGATATTGGTATTCTGTCGCGTAAACTATATGCGGCACATGAAACGCTGCCAGGGAAAGTTGATATTATTAATCCCAATATATCTCCTAATTTAATTGAACATGATCTCAGTTTTATTCAGATCCCAGAAAATCGTAAAAATAAAGCAGGTTGGTATTTATTTAATAGCACATTAGAATCATTTGAATTAGCAACTACTCCATGTATTGGATACTCCCCTTATTTATCTAAGCTGGTTGCTTGGAGTTATGTAAATGGTTTATACGATGAAGATACAAAACTTCATTTATATAACCAAGGCTCAGACCTAGTCGACAAAAATCTTAACCAATTTGCTAAAGATTTATATGCGGTTTTTCCTATCTATGAACCTAAAGCAAGCGATAAAGCATTAAGTGCGCCCTGCGCCATTAAGCATCTATCTATATTTTTAAATGTAGAAAAAGATCCAACAAGACATTGGCAAGACACTGAAGAAAGTGAATTAAACCAAGTTGATAATGTCATGGCTTATGGTGAGCACAAAGAGAGTTTGATAGGTAGTATCGACTTTATATACCGCAATTCATGGAATGAGGTGCGAACATTACACTTTAATAGTCAGTTCTCAGTGGTTGAAGCACTGAATACTATCCTTTCAAAAATGCATCAGGATGCATCACCACCAAATCAAATCGATTTATTTTGTTATAGCCGACACTTTAGTGAGCAAATTTGCCAATCTTTTGGTAGTAAATTAAATGAATTTATTCAATTACGCTTACACACTGTACATACCCGCTCAGTACAAACACTGTGGACCGGTGGGAGAAAGTTTGGTTTTTACTTTGAACGTAAGGGTGTTTCATTACAACACCTAGAAAGCGCTGTTGATATTTATAGCCATATTTCAAAAAAGAAATTATCAGCAAGTTCAGTCAATTTAAGAAATACTCATTTTGATCAAACGGCCAATATGATTGAATCTCATATTAGCGAAGGTTTAATTCAATTCTTTTTTGAAAATTATAATAATGGCTTTAATGTTTACATCGCTAATGCAGAAAATGATATTGAAACATTTTTAAATTTTGCTGGTTCTAAAAATGAGTTTGTACAAAACGTAAATCGTTTTTATGCTTCTAACAGCCATATTTCCGATCAGCAAGACGAACAAATCAATTTCAATCTACCACAATTTTATGATATTACTTTAAACCAAGATAAAACCCTTTCTTTGAACCCATTTAAAAGTTCTACACTAAGTGCTTCTGCTCAAGATCTACTCTCAGCTTTTACCCCTGCTGAATAAAAATAACCCTAGCTTAAGTTATCGTGATGTTCCGTATAAAATGATAACTTTGCTCCTGAGTTAACTTAACCATAACAATGAGAGCCACAACACCATGTTTACATAGCTTATATATCCCTCATTAAATGAGTGCTCAGTTTGAGCCTAAGATAAAATGGATGAAGCAAGGTATTAATTGTAGTAACGAACTCTTCTCATTACAAAATCAATAACAGACTAAAACCCAGCTTTATACCTAGTTTACATTTATTTTAATAAGTATAAATAAACAGATAATTAATTAACCTCAGTTCCGGATAAGCGATACAACACCACTATTTCCACGAAATTCTACGTTAAATGATCTCCCAATAACCAGAACAGAGGTTAGCTAGATGGTATTAATATTCTTTATGCTTAACTGATAGCTGAGAATAATTGAAAATGTGATAAATAATACTTAAAGTTAATCGCTAGACTTCTAGCCCTCTTTACGTTCAGATTGCTAAGTTAAAAGTCTCAAGGTAAAATGAAATATATTTTTTAAAAGGTTATTATTATGTCAACAAAGTGGAACGGTGAATATATTAGTCCTTATGCTGAGCATGGAAAAAAAAGTGAACAGGTAAAAAAAGTGACGGTTTCAATACCAACTAAAGTATTAAAAATATTGACTGATGAACGTACTCGACGCCAAGTAAATAACCTACGTCATGCGACAAATAGCGAACTATTATGTGAAGCTTTTTTACATGCTTATACAGGGCAACCATTACCTGAAGATGACGAATTAGATAAAAGTCAGAATGTAAATATTTCAGAAACAATGGAAAAAACTGCAAAATAAAAATCTATCATTAACCAACCAATGAAATGCAAATAATACCGCCGTTCTTTATAGGTGGTTACTTGTTCTTTGATTAGATCAACATTCGTTACTCTACTTTTCTTTAATCCTTTCTTTAAATAAAAATAATGCCAATTTCATTAATTCTTTTTTCGGTGTTTTACGCAAAGCTTACTTTAAGACTAAAGCAATTTAATTTAAGACATAAAAAACCTCAGTTAAATACATAACCGAGGTTTTTAAAAGACAGTAGATAATTATTTTAAAGCAGTAACCGCTTCTTTAACTAATAAACCAATTTTATCCCATTCACGGTTATCAATTAAATCAGCAGGCACCATCCACGTACCACCACAAGCAAGTACCGCATTAATATCTAAATATTCATTAATGTTTGCAGGAGAAACACCACCAGTAGGCATAAAGCTAACTGGGTACACAGCAGTTAATGATTTTAACATTGCAACACCACCGGACGGGCCAGCGGGGAAGAACTTTAACGTTGTTAATCCCATTTCCATTGCTTGCTCAACTAAAGATGGGTTATTAACACCTGGAATAATTGGCATATTACGTTGTTGACAATATTTAACCGTTGTTGGATTAAAACCAGGGCTAACAATAAAATCAACACCAGCATCAATTGCTTGATCAACCGTTTCGCTGTTTAATACCGTCCCAGCGCCGATTAGCATCTCAGGGAATGCTTCGCGTAAGTTTTTAATAGCTTGTGCAGCAGCAGGTGTACGGAATGTAATTTCAGCGCATGGCATACCATTTTCAACTAACACTTTGCCTAGTGGAACGGCATCATTAGCATCTTTAATGGCAATAACTGGAATTACTTTAAGTGCTTTTAATCTTTCGTTTAATGTGGTCATTTTACTATCCTAAATATTTATAATTAATCTACAAATGGAGCAATATACTGCATGTCAATAATGGCGCCTTTATGCTGTATCACAGTGCTCGCCACTTGATGTGCTTTTTCAGCAGCTGCAACACTTGATTCACCTAATGTACGTTTTGACAGATAACCAGCAGCAAACGAGTCGCCCGCAGCTGTTGTATCAATTACATTTTCAGGGGCTACTTTTTGAGCAGCAACACTAATAGAAGCATCAGCGGTAATAATTAAGCACTCACCGCCGCCTTGTTTAATCACAATTTCTTGAACGCCTAAAGCACGTGTACGTTCAATACATTGTGCAATGGTTGTATCACCAAATAAGGCTTGCTCATCATCAAAAGTTAATAAGCCTGTATGAGTCACTGATAATATACGCTTAAAACCTTCAGCGGCTTCTTCAACAGAATTCCATAATTTAGGACGGTAGTTGTTATCAAAGTAAACTTTGCCACCAGCAGCTTTATAACGAGCCAATAAATCGTAAAGTTTTTCACGGCTTGCTGGCGGTAAAATAGCTAAGCTAATACCGGACAAATAAATAACATCTTGCTTCAATAGTGACTCAATAAGTTCATCACTTGCAGTTTCAAGCCAGAATTTTGCAGCAGCAGCATCACGCCAGTATAAAAAGCTACGCTCGCCTGTTGCATCCGTTTCAACCATATACAAACCAGGCTGTCTTGTTTCAGAACGTTGAACAAATTGAGCATCGATACCTTCGGCGCCCCAAGCATCAATCATTTCTTGGCTAATTTTATCTTGCCCTAGAGCGGTTACATAACTAACATTAACGTCTTTACCAGATGTTAAACGCGATAAATATATCGCTGTATTTAGTGTATCTCCACCAAAAGTTCTGCGTAAAACACCATTAACTTCCTGCAATTCAATCATACATTCGCCAATCAAAGCGATATTTAAATTAGCCATTAGCCACCTCTGTTATAAAAAATGGATTCATTTGCATCCTCTATTCATTTTCTTGCTATTCATAACTTGGCCATATTGGCTTTGATTATAAAATCAGCATTTTATACTAATAATGTAAAAGTACTTTGTGCAGAGTTTATTTGCTTGCGCGAATTCATGTTATTAAGCACATTAATAATATTGATTTATATAAAATCAAACGATTAGTAAATGCTATTTAACAAAAAATAAGCTTAATCAAAAAACCAGAAAGTCTCTCATGGGCGTTAAAAAGCCTGTTTCTTCAAAAAAGTACGAAAGCATATTGTTTCGACCACTATTCAAATCAAAACATTGCTTTGATTAACATTTAATTTATTATTTTTATAAGCCAAAAATTGTACATTACACAGGATTATTTGTAATACAAAAAGACACTATGTGTGATCCAGATCATTCACCTACATCACAATCAAAATAATTAATTAGATATGAGAAGTACAAAAATCACTATCCAAGATGACAAGAGTAAATTAATTAATCTTACTTTATAAGATAATAAAAAAGTAGTTAGACATTAAGTCACTGAAAAGGAAAAACATTAGTCACAAAATTATTTATAAAGATTATTCTCTTAAATTTTAAAAATAAAAAATAGAGAGCTCCGCCTTAAAAACTAAAAAATAAAAGTGATTTCACGACCTATTTGTATTACTTTATAACACTACTTTTATATTCTTTATATGTAATGAGGTCACAATGCCTGCTAACGCCAACGCTGTTCTTATGGACCAACAAGAAATTAATGCAATCCAACAAGAGCTCGGCAAACAAAGCTTGATGGGCCTCAGCCTCGAAGCCCTGAACAACGATACAGATAACTACCTTACACTGCCAATAGATGTACCAGGTCACAGTCCAGCTGGCGGTTACGCGCATAACAAACACCAACAAAATGCAAAATATATGGATCAAGCAGGCCGTTTATTCCTCATTACTGGTGAACAAAAATACGCAACATTTACAGCAGACTTATTAACGCAATACGCTGATAAATATTTAACATTAGGTTTTCATGAACAACTTAATACCAACCCACCTGGACGATTATTTCACCAAATGCTCAATGAACATGTTTGGTTATTATACGCAAGCTTAGGTTACAGCTGCATTAAGCATTCATTATCAGATGCTCAACGTAAACATATTGTAGAACAATTATTTGAACCGATGTTAGAAGTAGCAACGATTAAATACAACTTTGATTTCGACCGTATTCATAACCATGGTGTTTGGGCAGTAGCAGCAACGGCTACTTGTGGTGCTGCAATTGGCCAAGAAAAATATATAGACTTAGCATTACACGGATTAGCGGGTGACGATACTCAAGGTGGTTTCCTTGCGCAATTAAGTAACTTATTTGCACCATCAGGTTATTACATTGAAGGCCCTTATTATCACCGTTATGCAATTCGCCCTTTATGTTTATTAGCTGAGTTAACCCAGCGTTTTCGTCCAGAACTAGATATCTTTAATTTTAAAGGCCAAGTTATTGCTAAAACAATCCAATCTTTATTATCTAGCGCTTATCCTAATGGTGTATTCCCATCATTAAACGATGCTTCAAAAAGCATGGATATTAAAGATGAAGGCGTAGTGATTGCAGTGAGTTTATATGCAAAACATTACCCTGATGATACAAACTTATTTGGCATTGCTAAAATTCAGCAACAGATTTGGATCAGCGGTTGTGGTGTTGCTTTATCGCAAGCTTACCAAGCGCAAGATGCAGTTGCAGTTCCTTGCTTACCAAGTGTTGAATTAAATGAAGGCCCTAATGGTGATAAAGGTGCACAAGGTTTTATCCGCATGCAAAATGCAAAGGGTGATATCAGCCAATTAGTGATGAATTACGGCCAACATGGTATGGGTCATGGTCACTTTGATACTCTGGGTATGACTTACTTTAATAGCAACCAAGAAGTATTACGCGATTACGGATTTGGACGCTGGGTGAACATAGAACCTAAATTTGGTGGCCGCTATCTTGACGAAAATAAATCTTATGCACGCCAAACTATCGCACATAACTTAGTTTCTGTTGATGCAAGTTGCCAAAATAACTTTGATGTTGATACGGCAGATAGTAAACATGGCACCCCGCACTTCTTTATTGGTAACGGTAAAACACAAGCAATGAGTGCTTATGCTTACGACTTTTACCCGGGTGTTGACCAGCAGCGTTCGCTTATTTTAGTTGAGCATAAACAATTAGAAAAACCACTGCTTATTGATTTATTCCGCTTAATCAGTGAAGAAGTACATCAATACGATTACTCGCTACAGTACCAAGGTCAAATCATTCGTACCAATGTTGAGCATAAACAACACGCGACATTAAATCCAATGGGTGATGATGCAGGTTACCAACATTTATGGAACGAAAGTGAAGGCGCAGCAGCAAAAGACACAAGCTTAGTAAGTTGGTTACAAGGCAGCAGCTATTACACATGGTTAAGTGCATCCTCTTCTGACGACACCTTATTCTTCACTCGTACAGGTGCTAACGATCCATCATTTAACCTACGTAGCGAAACAAGTTTAATTCTACGTCGCGAAGCTAAAAATGCTCTGTTTGCTAATGTCATAGAAACGCATGGTTACTTTAACGAAGCGATTGAAGCTAGCTTAGATGCGCGCGGTAAAATTCACTCAATTAACATTGTTGGTTTTAATGATGATGCAACCGTTGTAGATCTCATAGGCGAAGACATGGCTTTAACCGTGATGGTTAATAACAAACCAGGTGCAACAGAAGAAAATCAAACCACTATCGAATTTAATAATCAAACTTACAGCTGGCAAGGTTTTGTTGCTGTAGAAAGTAAAGAGGTTTAATCATGAGTTACCAACCACTTCTAATGAGCTATGAACAAGCAGCTGAATTACGTCAATACGTAAATACAGACTCTCTGATTGGCCTTTCTATTGCAGAAGAAATTGAGGCTCTTGAAGCTTATATACCAATCGGCATTGAAATCCCAGGCCATGGTGAAGCTGGCGGTTACGAGCATAATCGTCACAAACAAAACTACATTCATTTGGATTTAGCAGGTCGTTTATATCTTATTACTGAAGATAAGCGTTACTTAAACTATGCAACAACCATGTTAGTGGAATACGCAAAGGTTTATAAAACACGTGAACTAAACATTAGTCGTGACTCCAATAAACCAGGCCGTTTATTTCACCAAACACTGAATGAAAATATGTGGATGTTATATTCATCGTGCGCTTACTCTTGTATCCGTCATGAACTAACTGCAACGCAACAACAGCTCATTGAAAATGACTTATTCAAAGTGATGCTTGAAATGTTTGTTGTAACCTATGCAGAAAACTTCGACATTATTCATAACCACGGCCTATGGTCAGTGGCAAGTGCTGGGATTTGTGCTTATGCAATCAATGATCAAGCAACAGTAGACAAAGCAATCTACGGCCTCAAAGGTGACAGTGTTTCTGGTGGTTTTATTGCGCAATTAACGCAATTATTCTCGCCAGATGGTTATTACATGGAGGGCCCGTACTACCACCGCTTCTCACTGCGTCCGATCTTCCTATTTGCGGAAACCATTGAACGTCGTCAACCAGAGATCGGTATCTACCAGTTAAAAGATCAAGTGATTAAAACAACAGCTTATGCGGTAATGTCAACGGCATTCCCTGACGGTACGTTACCCGCATTAAACGATTCATCTCGCACAATGGACATTAAAGATCTTGGGATTTTATTAGCAACTAACATTTGTTTCGACCGTTACGAGCAAAATGAAACCTTACTAGCAATGGCTAAACACCAAGGTCATGTTTGGGTTCATAACACCGGTGCAGCACTATCTAACGCATTAGATAACAACGCAGACGTAGCAAACTTCAACTGGGGCAGCTTAAGTCTCACTGACGGTGCTGAAGGCGAGTGTGGTGGTGTAACTATTCTTCGTCATCGTGATACTAAATCAGACGATAGCATGGCATTACTTTGGTACGGTCAACATGGTAGTGATGCGAAGCTTCACTCTGCATTAGATCATGGTCACTTTGATGGTTTACATTTAAGCTTATTTAACAATAATCAAGAATTTATTAATGATTACGGTTATGGTCGCTGGGTTAACATCGAACCTAAATTTGGTGGTCGTTACATTCCTGAAAACAAAAGTTACTGCAAACAAACCATTGCACATAACACGGTAGTGGTTGACCAAGTAAGTCAAAATCAAGGTAGCACAGCCATTGCACAACAACACTTTGGTGAAAAACACTTCACACTATTAGCTAATAAAGTATCCAATGAAGCGTCTAATGAAACAGACAGTGAAATAAACGATGGTAAGTTGCAAGCAATGAGTGCTTTTGCTCGTGATTACTACCCAGGTGTTGATCAACAACGTACAGTTATCATGCTTGAATCTGCAGAGTTTGAAAAACCACTTATCGTAGACTTATTCCGCATGGTCAGTGAAGAAGAACACACCTACGACTATCCTGTTCATTACAAAGGACAAATTATTCGTACTGATTTTGAATACCAAACACACAACAGTTTAAATACGGTAGGTGATGCATTTGGTTACCAACATTTATGGAACCTTGGACAAGGTAAAGTTGAAAAGTCATCATTAACCACTTGGTTAATGGGTAATACATATTATTCATTGGTTAGCAGTGCAAATAAAGACAGTGAAGTTATCTTCGCTCGCACTGGTGCAAACGATCCGGACTTCAATTTACGTAATGAGCCAATGTTCATTCTTCGCCAAAAAGCAGCAAACCATTTATTTGCAAATGTTTATGAAACGCATGGTTACTTTAATGAAGCTGTTGAAGCAAGCTTAAATGCTCGTGGCCAAGTAAACTCATTAACTGTGTTACATACAGATAAAACAGCCTCTGTTATTGCCCTTAACCTAATTACTGGTAAACAAATTAAAGTATGTGTAAGCAATATGGTTAATGTCAATGAGAGCACAGTAACAACGGTCACAATAAACGGAGAAGTTACAAGTTGGACGGGCCCTGTCGCAATCATTAATGATTAATTTAAAGCTCTTATTTTAAAGATATCTAAATTAACCAGGCACATTTAAATCCATATATAATCAAAACAAAAAGGCCACTGTCAGTTATTGACTGCAGCGGCCTTTTTTAATTATTTCTAGCTCGTTAAAACTACAGGGTTAATCACTAGTAGGTAAACGATGCTTATTATTAGCGAGTAGAGTAATATTTGCTTGTCGTGCTTTATCTGCATCACCAGCCATAATTGCTGAATAAATTGCACGATGCTCGCTTATACACGTATCACCTTTTTCAGATGAGTGGCTAATGAAGCTTTTAAACATGGTACCTAGCACATTTGCAAACGGTAAATAAAAGCTATTGCCCGTTGATAAAAAGACCAAGCGATGAAATTCCATATCCACTTCCATCCACTTTGCGGCATCGAAGTTTTTAGAGACATAGTCCATCTGTTGAAAAGTGGCAGATAATAAAATTCGCTGTTGTGCTGTTGCATTTTTTGCAGCTAGGGCAGCAGCTTCTGGTTCGATTGCTTTACGCAGTGCTAAAAACTCTTGGTATACAACTTCATTATCTCCTAGATCAATCACCCAATCTAACAATTGAGCATCTAAGAAGTTCCAGTTTTCACGGCTTTTTACACGAGTACCAACTTTAGGTTTAGATTCTAACAAACCTTTTGATGTTAATAATTTAATTGCTTCACGCAAAGCGGTTCGACTAACGCTAAATTGCTCACACAAGACCATTTCACTAGGAATAATCTCATTCTGAGCCGCTTCACCAGATAATATTTTGCGCGCTATTTCACGTGCGACTTGCACATGTAGGCTGCGTTTTGATCCTGCAATCTGTATGAATGGGTTATGCATAATTTCTCTTTTCATTTAACAATCAACATTTATTATAAGGTAAATATAATTGGTTAGATATAGTTAACTGAGACAACTATGGCAACCTAATTAACGTGTTAAAATTTATTTATTGGTTATTTAACTACGCCAGATATTATACCACTTATTAATTAACAACATGATTTTTGTGCTCTTTTATCGCCAATTCGGGGGTTCATTTTAAAAGAGTGCAAGCAAGATCAAACTTATAAGCATTACAACCTAAGCGTTTGATAGAGATTACAAGGTAATATTTATTCTACTTATCGCATCTAATAAAAACAAAAAACCAGTCTTTAAGACTGGTTTTTAATCGTTAGGGATAAGCGCTGACTATTTATCCATATGCACATCCATTTGTGGGAATGGAATTTCGATACCCGCTTCGTCTAAGCTATTTTTAATCGCTTCCATCAACTCAAAACGAACGCGCCAATAATCAGGGCCATTAACCCATGGGCGAACTACTAAATTAACACTTGAATCAGCTAATTCAGCAACAGCAATGACTGGCTCTGGAGACTTTAAAATACCAGAGTTTGCTTTAATAACTGTTTCTAATACAGCTTTAGTTTTAGCTAAATCAGCGTTGTAGCTTACCCCGATAATTAAATCAATACGGCGCGTTGGTTTACGTGAATAATTGACAATATTGCCGCCTAAAATGGCAGAGTTAGGCACCACTACAAATTTATTATCCGGCGTTGTTAATGTTGTTGAAAAAATTTGTACTGATTCAACTGTACCTGCAGTGCCCGCGGCTTCAATGTATTCACCCGCTTTAAATGGACGTAAAGCAATGATTAATACACCCGATGCAAAATTAGATAAAGAACCTTGTAACGCTAAACCAACAGCTAAACCAGCAGCTGCAATCATAGCAACAAAAGAGGTCGTCTCAACGCCAATTCGGCCTAATGCCGCAATAATCACAAAGACTACAACGCCATAACGAACCATGTTCGATACAAAATCAACAATGGTGCTATCTAATTTACGTCTGGTTAATATTTTATGTAGCGTGCCCGCAATAAAGCGCGCAACCATCAAGCCTATTATCAGTGTTACAATAGCAAACACGATATTCATAATATAACCGATAATTACATTTTGATTTTCAGCAAACCACTGCACGCTATTATTAAGTACGTCTACATTTTGTTCGATAGTATCCGTCACTGTAGATACAATACTTCCTTCTTCCGACATCTTGTAACTCCTTATAATAAATTAACTTTGTTTTAGTTGTTTGTAAAAAAATAGCCATTGGTTTTTAAAGTTTTGAGTTGGTTTCTGCTTGAATTGCGATCGAACAAATTGATTCATACGCCCTTCTATATAAGCTAATAATAAGTTAGCTAATATTCCTTCGTCCATATCGAATTTTTGTCCGTCCGATGTAGGGCGCTCACGTAGGGTTTGTTTTAATTGTGTTTCTAACTTAGAAAAAACATGCTCAATACGCAGTTGTAACCTTTCATTTTCTCCTAATAAAGCATCCCCACTTAAAATACGTGTAATACCTGGATTTTGTTCAGAAAACCCTAACAAAAAATGTACAATATGCTCCACTCTAACAAAGGTATCTTTTTGTTGTTCTTTGATCTGGTTGATCTGACTAAAAATAGCCGTTTCAATGTAATCAATCAAACCTTCAAACATACGTGCTTTACTCGGAAAGTGACGATATAAAGCCGCTTCTGATACCCCAACTTCAACAGCTAATTTAGCCGTTGTAATACGCTGACCTGGTTTCCCCTCTAGCATAATGGCTAAAGCATTTAAAATATCATCCTTTCGGTTTGCTTTTTTATTATTATTTTTTGCAACCATCTCAATAACTTCCTTTGTCATTACTACTGTTTTACTACTGTTTTCCTGAATGCCCAAAACCACCCTCTCCACGTTCTGTTTTTTGAAAGCTCTCAACCACTTCAAATGTGGCTTGTACTACGGGTAAAAACACCAATTGGGCTAATCGCTCTCCTGCTACTAAAGTGAATGCTTGTTGACTACGATTCCAGCAAGATACCATTAACTCTCCTTGATAATCTGAATCAATTAATCCAACTAAATTACCTAATACAATGCCATGCTTATGACCTAATCCACTTCGAGGTAAAATTGTAGCTGCTAGTTTAGGATCCGCAATATGAATTGCAATACCGGTAGGAATTAATTGGGTTTCACCTGCTGCGATAATGAGTTCATTATCAATACAAGCCCTTAAGTCTACCCCTGCTGACCCAACTGTTGCATACCCAGGTAATGGAAATTCCCTGCCTATCCTTGGGTCAATAATTTTAAGTTTAATTTGTTTCATTAATGTGAACCTGTGAGCGCTTTTGGTACTGTTGACTAATGATCTTAAGCAGTTGAATTGCAACTTCTTTTTTACTATTTAATGCTATATCAAAACGCTCATCTTTAGCAAAAATAGTTAATGCATTATTATCACTATTAAAACCTTGGTCGCTTACTGAAACATCATTTGCGGCGATTAAATCTAAATTTTTACGTTTTAGTTTACCTAATGCATAAGCCTCTAAATCATTGGTTTCTGCTGCAAACCCAACACAAAATGGGCGATTACTTGCACTTGCAACATCGGCAATAATATCAGGGTTCTTAACCAAGGTTAATGTGATCGAATCTGTATCTGTTTGTTTTTTCATTTTTTCATTGTGCACTTGCTCAGCCCGATAATCTGCAACAGCAGCACAGGCAATAAAGATATCTGCACTTGATATTGTAGCAATGGCTGCTTGGTGCATATCAACTGCACTTTTTACATCAATACGTGTAATAGTCGCCGGTAGAGTTAAATTAACAGGACCAGCAATAACGGTAACGTTAGCACCCATATTGAGTGCCGTTGTTGCTAATGAAAATCCCATTTTCCCTGAGCTATGGTTACTGATATAACGTACCGGATCGATTGCTTCTTGCGTAGGTCCGGCAGTGATCACTACATTAACTCCCGCTAGGGATTGATCGCTAGGAGCAAAAAAATCACAGCTTAACTGCACTAAATCAGGAACCTCTAATAAGCGACCTGGGCCGACATCACCACAAGCTTGCAATCCTTGAGCAGGACCCCAAATCAACATACCTCGCTCTTTTAATACTTTTAAGTTTTCTTGTGTCGCTGAGGCTAGGTACATTTGTTGATTCATTGCAGGCGCAATCGCAATCGCAGATGGTGTAGCTAAACATAGGGTTGTCAGTAACTCATCAGCCATTCCAGCACGTAAACGAGCAATAGCATTGGCCGTTGCAGGCGCAATTAAAATTAGATCGGCCCATTTAGCTAATTCAATATGTCCCATACCAGCTTCTGCTTGAGGATCTAATAAATCGTCATAAATGATATGACCTGAGACAGCTTGCATGGTTAAAGGGGTAATGAATTGCTTGGCAGATGCTGTCATTACGATACGAACTTGAGCACCTTGATCTATTAAACGACGTGTTAATTCAGCACTTTTATAGGCAGCGATACCGCCACAAACACCCAACAGTATCTTTTTCCCTTCGAGGGGTAATATTGACGACATAAGTTTCTCAAAAAAGTTCATTAAAAAATGACGGTTACAATAACATAAAATGGTTACGCAATATGTACAAGTTCAACTAGATTTAAGGCTCTATTATTTTATTGAGGAGCGTTAATTTGACATCAATAAAACAATGGCCAAAACAAGAAAGGCCACGTGAAAAATTAATTCAACAGGGCGCAAATAGTTTAACTGATAGTGAGTTATTAGCTATTTTTTTGCGTACTGGCTGTAAGGGTGTTGATGTTGTTACTTTGTCACGCCAATTATTAACAGATTTTGGGTCATTACGTGCTTTATTTTCCGCAAGTGAAACTGATTTTTGTCTACATAAGGGGTTAGGCCAAGCCAAATATGTACAGTTACAAGCGATCTTAGAGATGTCTTGTCGCTATTTACAAGAACCATTAATGAAAGGTGACCCACTAACAAGTGCAGCACAAACTCAACAATTTTTAAGCGCAAAAATGCGAGATTACCCCTATGAAGTGTTTGCGGCATTATTATTAGATAGTCAACATCGAGTCATTCGATTTCATGAATTTTTCTTTGGCACAATTAATAGTGCAAGTGTTTATCCAAGGGTTATTGTTCAAAAAGTATTACAAGAAAATGCAGCGGCGATCATTCTTGTTCACAATCACCCCTCGGGAGATTCAACGGCTAGTGAATCAGATCGAAAGATAACTGAAAAACTAGTGAATACACTAGGATTAATTGATGTTAAAGTACTAGACCATTTCATCATTGGTGATGGAAAATACACCTCATTTGCGGAAAAAGGGTGGATTTAACGCATTTATTATCAGAATTGTTGATCTTTTAATCTTAATCATGTATAAAATGCGCCCTCGACGCCTTTGGCGACGGCTAAAAAAGGTGTTCGACTATTTTGCTCGAGTAAAACTAATATTTTTGGAGAATTTCGACATGTCTAGAGTATGTCAAGTTACAGGCAAGCGTCCAGCTGTTGGTAACAATGTATCACACGCAAAGAACCGTACACGACGTCGTTTCTTACCTAACCTACAAACACACCGTTTTTGGGTTGAGAGTGAGAACCGTTTTGTTAAATTACGCCTAACTACTAAAGGTATGCGTATCATCGACAAAAAAGGTATTGATTCAGTTTTAACTGATATCCGTGCTAATGGCGTTAAAGTTTAAGGAGCTTAAAAATGCGTGATAAAATTCGTTTAAATTCAAGCGCTGGCACTGGTCATTTTTATACTACTGATAAAAATAAAAAGAACATGCCTGAAAAGTTTGAAATCAAAAAGTTTGATCCTGTAGTACGTAAACACGTTATCTACAAAGAAGGCAAAATCAAGTAATTTTGATTTAACCTTAAAAAAACCCAGTTTATACTGGGTTTTTTTATACCTAAAGAAAAGGAATGAACATGCGATTATCCAAAAAAGGCTGGAATAATGTACTTATTTTTGGCGTTTTACTAATCATCTTCATTTTTAACTTCAGCCAAGAATTACGTTTATCCTCTAAACCCTCACAACGTCATGTGATTTCCAATGATTTAACCATTGTAGAAATAGAAACACCGGATTATGTGATCACTCGAGCAGGTCGAAATTGGCAAAGTAAGCCTAGTATGGGAGTTTCTAGTGAAAACCTTCAACATATTGTGAATAACTGGCAAACAATCCCTCTTGAGGTCTTAACGCCTCAGAATTTACCCACCTCGAACTTTATTCTTAAGTTTTTTGTTACTGAACAAATACAACCCATTATTGTGCAACTCCACCAGCTGCAAGATGATCAATATATTTTACAAATAAATGAGCACACTTTTTTATCATTACCGACAGAAAAACTGACCTTGTTTTTAGGGAAATAGTTTTCCCCAAAATTTTTAAATAATAAATAGTTATTCAACGCTTTCTACTTAAATCTCTAGCTAGGATTAATGACAAACCGATCATTTGTAAGAAAATAGACCAATTCCGTAAACTTGAAATAGAGTTTTTATATTTATTTTCTAGATCGGTATAATCTAAATTTGTTAAAAAACGCAAATCTATTTGATCTCTTAAAAGCTGTTGATATTGATTTATCTTATTATTCATCAGATCTATGTTATTAAGATCTTTAACAGTCAACTTTTGCTGTAAATGAGCAGTAAAAACAGAAGATAAAATTGTGGCAACATTAGGATTTATTTCGCCTTGTTGAGTTAATAACAATAAGGTATCTCTTTTTTGTTCAATTCCTTCCATCTGTGACCACAACAATTCTATTTCGTTGTTATTCTTAGATACCTCCATATTAAGTATTGTTAATTTCTCATTTTTTTCTTCTATAAAAAAATGCGTTACCAATGCAGACGAGATATTAAAAACAAGCCCAATCATCACAATCGTCCAAGTAGGAATATTCTTCATATTGTTTCCTTTTTGTATTAACGCAGGTTAACTAATGTTCATAATTGATATATGGTTATTGATTAATTTTAGCCAATAACGAGATCAAGATGCCAGAATTACCAGAGGTAGAGACAAGCCGCCGCGGCATTAGTCCACATATTATCAACCATAAAATAAATAATATTGTTCTTCGCCACCATCAATTACGTTGGCCGATCCCACAAAACTTGTTACAACTATTAAAAAACAAAACGTTATTGAGTGTTGATCGTCGCGCTAAATATTTATTATTAGGCTTTGAAAACGGCACCTTATTAATTCATCTGGGTATGTCTGGTAGTTTACGTATTTGCGAGTTAAATACTGCTCCACAAAAACATGATCATGTTGATTTTCAATTTCAACAGTGTCTATTACGTTATACCGACCCAAGGCGTTTCGGTGCAATTTTATGGTTGGGTGAAACACCGCAAGATAACCCATTACTGAGTACCTTAGGTCCAGAACCCCTCTCAGATGAATTTACAGCAGAAATGCTTTATAAGCAGGCAAAAAATAGAAAGATTCCAGTTAAACAATTTATTATGGAACAAAAAGTGGTCACTGGTGTTGGCAATATCTATGCGACGGAGGCATTATTTAGTGCAAAAATAAGCCCGATTAGAGCGGCTAATAACATTAGTTTAAAGCGTTATCAGTTATTGGTCATTGCTATTAAAGAAATATTGGAAGAAGCAATTAAACAAGGTGGTACAACGCTTAAGGACTTTGTTGGTGGTGATGGAAAACCCGGTTACTTTCAACAAACATTACACGTCTATGGAAAAACAGGCGAATTATGCCCTAGTTGTGAAAAACCATTAACCTCGATTAAGTTAGCCGCTAGAAACAGTGTTTATTGCAGCCATTGCCAACATTAAAAAAAGAAGGCCCAGCAACATAAAATAATTTATGCAGCTGGGTCTTAATTTCATATTAGACTGAATACGCACTCAGGCTTTATTTATAACTGATTTCACCAGCAGGATCGTAATCAGAAACATTTAAAGGAGTATGAGACTGTAGGTAACCTTTTAATACTTCTGCATCTACAAAACCCGTATTAACAAAACCTGCATGGTTTGTAATATTTGGATAACCATCACCACCAGCAGCGTTAAAGCTCGGTACTGTAAAACGGTAAGTATGCATTACATCAATTGCTTTACCGTTGATTTTTACCTTGCTTACATGCGTATTATTCACTTCCATACTAATACCATAGAACTGCGCATAAGCACCGGTATCAACGGGTTTAGTTGCAACGGTATTAAGATACTCAATGACTTCAGCACCGCTCATATCAACATAGGTTAATAAGTTTGCAAAAGGTTGCACTTTTAAGACATCTTTATAAGTAACATTACCCGCTTCAATTGAGTCACGTACTCCACCTGAGTTCATCACACTGAAATCTGCTTTTGCCCTTTCTTTATGTGCTTTAGCAATTAGTCGACCTAGGTTTGTTTGTTTAAAACGCACTACATTACGGTCGCCTTCAAGTTTGCCATTAATCTCTGCCACTTTATTATTAAGCTCAACCTGCCCTTTTTCTTGATAAGGTGTTAAAAAAGCTAATAATGCAGGATCTTCTGCAATCTGTGATTGAATCAATACACGCTTTGACTCGCCATCCACTTTTATTTTCTTTACTAAATTAACCGGAATCAAACGGTAGTTAACTAACGCCAACTCACCATTTTTAAATTTATAATCCGCACGTCCAACATATTTACCCCATTCATGGGCTTGAACAATGTAAGTACCATTTTGCTTATCTGGCACACACTCATCGCCTGGTTTAAATTTGCTGTTAGCAACATTTTCACTTTCCATACAAACAGGCTCTTGTGAATGTCCACCAACGATCATATCAAGTGCACCTTTAGGCAAAGATCGAGCAAGCGTGACATCGCCAGGCGCGTTAACACCATAGCTTGCATCTTGATAGTGACCCATATGCGTGACTGCAAAAATAAGATCAGGTTGTTCATTTTTTTCAAGCTCAGCGATAATCATAGCCGCTTCAACTTTTGGATCTCGAAAATCAATACCACTAATGTATTCAGGGTTACCTATTTTAGCAGTATCTTCCGTTGTTAATCCTATAACGACTATTTTTACACCTTGTTTAACAAAAACCTGATATGGCTGAAATAAACGCTGACCGGTTTTTTTATCATATATATTTGCAGACAACATAGGAAAGTTTGCCCATCCTTCCTGTTTTTCAAGCACTGATAATGGATTATCAAATTCATGGTTACCTAATGCCATGGCATCATAACCAATCATACTCATGCCTTTAAAGTCTGGCTCTGCATCTTGTAAATCAGACTCAGGCACACCCGTATTAATATCCCCACCAGAGAGCAGTAATATACTGCCGCCAGCCGATTCAACTTCTTGACGGATTTGATCGATTAGGGTTTTACGTGCAGCCATACCATATTCACCATGGCGGTTTTGCCAAAAACGACCGTGGTGATCATTGGTGTGTAATACCGTTAAGTCATAGCTTTTATCTGTTTGCCACTGATGCTGTGGTGTTGAACTGCATCCCCAAAGAGCAGCACTGAAGAGTGTCGCCAATATAATTGGCTTAACGCTTGTTCTCATAATCATTCCTTTTTGTATGCAGTTTTGTATCTATTGCTTTAATTATTGGTTTTATGATTGAAAAACAAGGCCTTTACCAATAATTTAGATACTTGTAAGAGTCTGAATATATAGATTAAAACAGGTAAAACCCTTTGTCATTGTTATTAATTCATTGCAAAGGGATTTGGTTTATCAGTGTATGCAACTCTTGCGATGCTTAAAAGCGTTGTCATAAAAAAATGAGTCAGAAGTAGATAAAAATCCAAGCTACTTGATGTAGCTTGGGATTTTAATAAAAATAACAGGAGTCGTAATGAATGGAGGATAATGCCTACCGAGTTAAAGGTATTGTTTACTGCTTATTAAGAAATGCTTGTTGCACACATGCTGGTGCTAATAAGCTGATATCTCCCTGATGTTTAAATACTTCTTTTACGATAGTAGATGATATGAAAGCAGTGCGGGCATGCGCAGGTAATAAAATAGTTTCTAATTCTGCATTGAGCGTGTAATTCACTTGAGAGAGTTGAATTTCATAATCAGCATCTGTTGCACCACGGATACCACGTATTAATGCCTGTGCCTGATGTGTTTTTGCAAACTCAGCGAGTAAACCGTTAAAAGGGATTATCTCGACACCTTTAAGATGTTTTGTTGCTTCAGAAAGCAAATCGCAACGGGTTTGTAAATCAAACCAAGGTTTTTTACTGCTATTGATCGCCACCGCAACAATCACTCGCTCAGCTAAACAAGTCGCACGAGTAATAAGGTCAAGGTGACCATTTGTAACAGGATCAAAAGATCCTGGGAAAACGACTGTATTCATTATTTATCCTTTGTTTACATTTTTATGTTATTTGCTGCTTTCCAATATAAACCAAACCATGGTTGTGAGTGCTCAGGCCGTAAACTAGCTTTTGGAAATTCAATCGAAAAACTGCTTTCTTTGAGTTTTTGTAATGAAGTATTTATTTCAATATCACTTACTAACCAAAAACATGCCAATATCATAAAAGGATACACAAAAAACAACTTGAACATATTCGGCTACCACTTTAACAATTAACATTGCAAAATACTTACTATCAGCTCAAGCAAGTATGCTTACTATTATTTTATTAAAAATCACTTTGAGGTTTATCTAAACTAGATTACTTAAAAACAACCTTTTCGCCAGATTGTTTTTCAATAGCTGCAGATAAAAAACTTAAGAAATCAGCACCACTTCGATCATCAATCCATACACCGTCTTTATAATCATAGTGATGGCCATTTTCTAATGTCGCTAGCCATACCTGATGTAATGGCTGCTGACGATTAATAATCAACTTAGTTCTGTTTTCAAATTCTAACGTTAGCAAAGCTCCATTTTGGTCAGAATCTATATCCGCACCTGAATCTTCAATATTATCTTCAATTTTTTGGTACAACAAATCTGCTAATTCAAGAAATTCGCTATCCGTCATTTACTTCTCCTTTGCTTTTTAACGATGAAATGCGATTATATACATTTACAAATACAAAATGCACTGTTGTTATCGCACTCAATCAATAAGCCAAGGTAAAACATGAGAAACATTAAGTTATTCATTGTCACATCTATTTTTTCAAGTTTTTTAGTTGGCTGTGGCATGAAAGGACCTCTTTATCGCGCGTCAACAACGGAACCTGTAAAACCGATGGTTGAGAGTGAGCGCCCAGCCCCCGTGGAATTGCAATCAACGACAGAAGTCGCGCCAACCGAGACGCAAAAGAGCCAACAGCCCATTACAGTCACCGAGGTCGATGCCAGTACACCTGAGCTTAAAGTTAAAAAAGACGTTATTAGTCAGAAGTTTAAGAAACTTTTCACACCAGCCGATCAGTTATTAGCAATACCTCCATCGTACTTAACGTTACAATTAGCTGCCATGGATTCGGATAAATCATTACAACAATTTGTTGAACAGCACAATTTACCGCAAAAAGATGTTTATATTTACCAGACAATACATAATAACCAACCTAGGTATGTTGTTCTTTTTGGTAAATATGAAAGCAGGCAGTCAGCTGTAATGGCAAGTAAGAGATTACCAGACACATTTTCCAATACAGATACCTGGATTAAAACGTATCAGCTTGTTCATCAAGAATTACTTTTAAATAATAGATAAAAAATAAAAAGTTTAACTTTATCTACCGCTAGGTTTAATTAATCAAAAATATAAGGGATTTTAAATTGGATCATTTTAATTACCAAAATGATGGCCGTCTATTAGTAGAAGACACTGCAATTGAAGATATTATTAAAAAATCAGGTACGCCTGCTTACATTTATTCTCGTGCAACTATTGAACGCCATTGGAATGCTTTTGATCAAGCCGCGGGCTCTCACCCTCACTTAATTTGTTATGCCGTTAAAGCAAATTCAAATCTAGGTGTATTGAACCTATTAGCTAGATTAGGTTCTGGTTTTGATATCGTTTCAGTGGGCGAGTTATTACGAGTTATTCAAGCGGGAGGAGACCCTAAAAAAGTAGTTTTCTCAGGTGTTGGTAAAACAGAAATAGAAATATCAACGGCATTACAAGCAGGCATTCATTGCTTTAATGTTGAGTCTATCTCTGAGCTGTACCGTATTAATGAAGTTGCAGGCTGTTTAAACAAGATAGCACCCATTTCAATTCGTATTAATCCAAATATCGATGCGGGTACTCATCCTTACATCTCTACTGGCTTAAAAGAAAATAAGTTTGGTATTGAGATTGAACAAGCATCAACAGTTTATAATCTAGCTAATGAGCTACCATTTTTGGAAGTAAAAGGCGTAGATTGTCATATTGGCTCTCAGCTGACTGAAATTGAACCATTTTTAGAAGCGTTAGATAAACTACTTATCTTAATCGATACCCTAGCAACACAAGGTATCACTATTCAGCATCTAGATTTAGGTGGTGGTTTAGGGGTTCCGTATAACGGTGAAACACCACCAGAACCTGCACAATACATGCAAGCACTTATTGAGCGTATGGATGGTCGAAAATTAAAACTTATTTTTGAACCTGGTCGTGCCATCATGGCGAATGCTGGTATTTTGGTGACTAAAGTTGAGTTCTTAAAATTAAACGATCATAAAAACTTTGCTATTGTTGATGCTGCAATGAATGATTTGATCCGCCCTGCTTTATACAGCGCATGGCAGAACATTATCCCTCTCAATAATAAATTAAATGACCCTGATACACGTCCAAATCGAGTTTACGATATCGTCGGCCCAATTTGTGAAACCGGTGACTTTTTAGGTAAAGATCGCCCTCTCTCGATTGCTGAAGGTGATTATTTAGCGGTTCGCAGCGCAGGGGCTTATGGCGCAACCATGAGTTCAAACTATAATTCTCGCTGTCGCCCAGCTGAAATAATGGTCGATGGTGATAAAGCATTTGTTGTACGTCAACGTGAAAAACACATCGAACTATGGCGCGGTGAGCATGTTTTACCTTAGTTAAAACTTACGCTGTATATCAGGGAGTATTAACTCCCTCTTTTAATAAGTTTTATTGGTAAAAGTTGAACTAAAATGAATATTGAGTTTTCTAAAATGCATGGCTTGGGTAATGACTTTATGGTTATTAACAATGTCACGCAAAATGTATTTCTATCTAAAGAGATGATCTGCAAATTAGCAGATCGTAACTTTGGCATAGGTTTCGATCAATTATTAATGGTCGAACCACCTTACGATCCAGACTTAGACTTCCATTATCGCATTTTTAATGCTGACGGTAGTGAAGTAGAGCAATGTGGTAACGGCGCACGTTGTTTTGCTCGTTTTGTGAAATTAAAAGGGTTAACTCATAAACGTGTTATTAACGTCAGTACTGCAAAAGGCAAAATCCAGCTAAAAATAGAACAAGATGGCAATATTATTGTTGATATGGGTAAACCTATTTTAGAGCCAGCAAAAATACCTTTTGAGGCTCAGAAAGAAGAAAAAACCTATATTCTACGAGTACAAGATCACACTGTTTTATGTGGTGTTGTTTCAATGGGTAATCCTCATTGTGTTGTATTAGTTGATGATGTTGATAGCGCCCCCGTTGATACATTAGGCCCTTTATTAGAAACACACGAACGCTTTCCAAATAAAGTAAATGTTGGTTTTTTACAGATAGTAGACCGTGATTTTGCAAAATTACGCGTGTGGGAACGTGGTGTAGGTGAAACCTTAGCTTGTGGGACTGGCGCTTGTGCAGCTGCTGTTGTTGGGCAACTACAAGGCAAGTTAGATACACATTGCCGTATCGAGTTACCAGGGGGTGAATTACGCTTCTTCTGGCAACCAGGACAAAGTGTACGTATGAGCGGCCCAGCTGAATTTGTCTTTGATGGACAAATTCAAATATAAAGCAGCTATATAAAGCGCCTACATAAAAACCTAATATAAAATACCGCATATTGTAAATAGTGCAGCCAAATCCATTTTTATCACCGCTGCACTTTTTATTAACATCTAAGCTTCAAAGCCATTAATGATACAATTAAATACACTCTAGGATTTAACATGAATCCATTATTACCTGATACCCAACGTTATTTATCTCACATTGCTAGTCAACGTGGTTTAAGCCCTGTCACGATTGCTAACTATCAACGTCACCTTAATGAATTTATGGCGTTATTAAAAATTCAAAATATACTCTCTTGGCAACAGCTAGATACACATCAAGTACGCTTATTAGCAAAGCAATTGCATCAAAATGGTATTAAAGCGAGATCCATCGCCACTAAACTTTCCGCTTTACGCTCTTTTCTTGAATATTTAGTTAAAAATGATCAACTCACTTTTAATCCTGCGAAAGGAGTGGCAGCACCAAAATTAGATAAACCATTACCTAAAAATATCAGTGTTGACGATATGGATCAGCTATTAAATATCGATGGTGATGATCCACTCACAATTCGTGATCATTGTATGATGGAATTGATGTACTCATCTGGTCTGCGCTTGAGTGAGTTAGTAGGCATTAACTTAAAAGATATCAAATTATCAGAAAAAGAGATAATGGTGACCGGTAAAGGCAGTAAACAGCGTTTATTACCTATTACTAAAAGCGCAGTCGACACCATTAAACTATGGTTAAAAATCAGACCTGATTTTGCAGAAGCAGGTGAAACAGCTTTGTTTTTATCCAAACAAAAAAGACGTATTTCAGCACGTAGTGTACAAATGCGCATGGAAAAATGGGGCTTACAACAGTCCTTACCAAGTCATGTTAATCCACATAAATTACGTCACTCCTTTGCAACTCACATGTTGGAGTCAAGTGGCAACTTGCGTGCTGTGCAAACTTTATTAGGCCATGCAGATCTCGCGACAACACAAATTTATACGCATTTAGATTTTCAACATTTAGCAGAAGTGTATGATAAAGCGCACCCTCGTGCTAAACGTAAAAAATAACAGTATTGGAAAGCAGATGAAATTTTATAGATCACTACGTCCCTTTAAAGCAATCAGCTTTGATTTAGATGATACCTTGTATGATAACCATCCGGTCATCAAAAAGGCAGAAGCAGATTTCCTTACTTATTTAACCTCTAGCTATCAAGAACTCGAACAATTAGATGCTAGAAAGTGGGGACTATACAAAGCATTATTAATAAAAGAAAACCCAGCTTTACAGCACGATGTATCGTTATGGCGTAAAGAAATAACTAAACGAGTGATGGTGGTTTATGGCATATCAATGGTTAATGCCATTAAATATTCAGAGGTCGCGCTACAACATTTTCTGCACTTACGCAGTGATTTCACTGTGCCACAGCAGAGCATTCAATTACTGGAAGAACTTGCTTTACACTATCCTATTATTGCAATCACTAATGGCAATGTTGATGTAAAGCAGATTGGCTTAGATGATAAATTTCAATTTGTAATAAAAGCAGGTAATGGTTTAAACAGTAAACCGCATTTAGATATGTTTGAGCAAGCAGCTCTTCAACTCAATATACAAGTAGCAGACTTATTACACGTAGGCGATCACTTAATAAGCGATGTTTATGGTGCACAAAATAATTATGCACAAGCGGTTTGGTTTAATCCCAAAGGTGAGCAACTTAAGGGTGCTAAGCTATTACCTAGTATTGAAATGGCCGATCTTCAAAATTTACTAAAACTAATATAAATAGCATTTGCAGCTAAAGCTCCTGATCCAAAGTGACTCTCTGAAACATAGAGCATTCACATTTATCCTATGTTTCGGTATAGTTCCTACCTACTGAATAAATAAACAGGCCTTTTTATGGACGTATCTTACCTTCTCGATGGTTTAAATGATCATCAACGCGCAGCCGTTTCAGCACCACAACAAAATATGTTGGTATTAGCCGGTGCAGGCAGTGGTAAAACACGTGTTTTAACCCATAGAATTGCCTATTTAATGCAAGTTAATCATATTCCAACTTATGGGATTTTAGCGGTAACCTTTACCAATAAAGCAGCAAAAGAGATGCGTGGGCGTATTGCTGATATTTGTCCACAACAAATTGGTAGTATGTGGATAGGTACCTTTCACGGTATTGCACATAGATTATTGCGCTTACATCATCAAGAAGCTAACTTACCAGAGCAGTTTCAAATAATTGATAGTGATGACCAACAAAAAATGGTTAAACGTATTATCAAAAGCTTGGGGTTAGATGAGAAGTATTATCCACCAAAAGAACTACAGTGGTATATCAATGATAAAAAAGACGAAGGGTTACGTTCAAAACATATCGACCCTGGCTTTGGTGTACAAGACAAACAACGTTTACAGGTTTACCAAGCATATGAAGCTGCTTGTCAATTAGCCGGTTTAGTTGATTTTGCAGAGTTATTATTACGTGCCCATGAGCTATTACTCAATAATGCAGCTTTGCTACTACACTACCAACAGCGTTTTCAACATGTATTAGTAGACGAATTCCAAGATACCAATAAATTACAATATGCTTGGTTAGTATTACTCACGGATAATAAAAATTACCTGACCATTGTTGGTGACGATGACCAATCGATTTATGGCTGGCGTGGTGCTGACGTTGAAAACATTCAACGTTTCTTAAAAGAAAAAAATGCTCCAGTGACTATCCGCTTAGAACAAAACTACCGTTCAACAGGTAATATCCTAAAAGCCTCAAACAAACTTATTCAAAATAACAGTGATCGTTTAGGCAAAGAATTGTGGACTGATGGCGAAGATGGAGAGCCAATCTCAATCTATAGTGCATTTAATGATTACGATGAAGTACGTTATGTTACCAGCCAATTACAAACTTGGAAAAATACTGGTAACAAACTCAGCGAATGCGCCATTTTGTATCGTAGCAATGCACAGTCACGTTTGTTTGAAGAACAATTAATGGCACAACAAATTCCTTACCATATCTATGGCGGGCAACGCTTCTTTGATCGCTTAGAAATAAAAGACAGTATCGCTTATTTACGTTTAATGAATAACCATCAAGATGATGCAGCTTTTGAGCGTATTGTGAATAAACCAAAACGTAAAATTGGCAATACTAGTTTAGATAAAATAAGAATTTGCGCACGAGAGCAAGGTTATACGTTATGGCAAGCAAGCCAATATTTAATTGAAAATAACCAATTAAGCCCTGCAGCGAAAGGTTCATTAAGTGGTTTCTTAGCATTAATTAATCGTTTTAAAAATGAAACCTCAGAATTACCTTTATTCCAAATGGTAGATCACATTACCCAACATTCTGGCTTAGTTGCTATGTTTGAAGCAGAAAAAGGTGAAAAATCACGTAGTCGTATCGAAAATTTACAAGAGCTAGTATCAGCAACCAAAGCTTTTGTGATACCAGAAGAAGAGCAAGAAATGGAAGAACTCACTGCTTTCCTCGCTTATGCGGCTTTAGAATCCGGCGATAATCAAGCCGATGAGTTTGAGGATGCAGTGCAGTTAATGACAATGCATGCAGCGAAAGGTTTAGAGTTTCCACAGGTGTTTATCGTAGGTGTTGAGGAAGGTATGTTCCCTGGGCAGCAATCCGCAACCGATGAAACCCGTATGGCCGAAGAGCGCCGCTTATGTTACGTAGGATTAACGCGAGCAATGGTTAAGTTAACGCTTTGTCATGCAGAGACTCGCCGCTTATATGGACAAGAGAAATTCCACGCCCCCTCACGCTTCATTAGTGAATTACCTGAGGAAAATATTGATTATATTCGATTACAAGCAAAGGTGCGCAGATCTGAGCCTGTTTTCAAGAAGCAAAAATTAGCAATAACACAAGATATTCAAGGGCTTAAACTCGGTCAACGCGTCATGCATGCTAAGTTTGGTGAAGGCACTATTACGGCTCAAGAAGGCAGTGGTGAAAATAGTCGCTTACAAGTCCATTTCATGGATGTGGGTAGTAAATGGCTAATGACAACCTATGCGCGTTTAGAAGTTATTTAAGCTAAATTTGAATCTTAAAAAATTAAAAGAGGTAAGTGTTAACATCGGCACTTATCTCAACTACCTCATATAAAATCCTCACTAAATAATGATTAAATCACTTCAAACTATTCTAAAACACAAGTAAAACTGTGATTTCCGTTTAATAAACAAGCAATTTTATATTTAATTAGATACTCAGCAGTAAAAACTAACTACACTCATTTAATGTTGATTTTTTTTTAACAAAAATAAACACATGAATCTAGGAGTTAGTTATGCGTTTAAAACTGATCAAAGACTTTTTACTTTATATAGAAGATTGTCATAAAGCATTAGCTGATCTTTACCAAAGGTTAAGTGTTGAAGCAAACGATGATAAAGTAAAACTGTTATTAGAATATATGAAAAATAAAGAACAAATTTCATACCTTCATTTACACCAGTATGTACAACAAGCCCCATTAAGCTTATTAAATACATGGCTGGATAATTTTTTCGACCAAAGCTTTCCTCTACGCTGCAAAGAACTTGAATTAAAACCTGAGCTGTCTGTTGAAGATGTTGTGACATTAGCAATACAACTTGATATGCAATTGATTGAAGCAATGCAAGCAGCTGCCAATAACAGCCCTACCATTGAAGCTGAAGCGGCAATTGCAAGCTTAACGAGTAAAGAGAAAGAGACGTTATATCAAGTTGTCATGGCAAGCCATGAATTTGATTACTTATAAGTTAAGTTTAATGCTAAAAGCCCTCCTATATTAGGATTTTAAGTATCGTTATTAACTTCCTCGCTAGTCTTCACCAATGATAAACGGTAGAATCTGACTACTTTATTTATCGAATCAGTTGGTGAGTTACCCATGAAAGCATTAATCCAAGATTTACTTGAACAAGCAGTTACTTCTTTACAAGAGCAACAAATTTTACCTACTGATGTTCAACCCCGTATCACCATTGATCGTACTAAAGATAAATCACATGGCGATTTTGCTAATAACCTCGCATTGATGTTAGCAAAACCGGCAAAACAAAATCCACGGGCACTTGCCGAACTAATCGTTAAAAACTTACCTGCTTCAGAGCTTGTCATAAAAACTGAAATTGCTGGACCAGGCTTTATTAATTTTTTTATTAATCCTAATTATCTTGAGAAACAGATAGATAATGCATTTTCAGATTCACGATTAAATGTTGAATTAACAGCATCACCACAAACAGTCGTTATTGATTATTCATCTCCTAACCTTGCAAAAGAGATGCATGTTGGCCACTTACGTTCAACCATTATTGGGGATTCAGTTACTCGTACCTTAGAATTCCAAGGTCATAACGTAGTTCGTCAGAACCATGTAGGCGATTGGGGTACTCAGTTTGGTATGTTACTCGCATACATGGAAGAGTTACGAGCAAAAGGTGAGGAGATAAATAAAAATTTAGCTAACCTAGAAGTTTTCTACCGAGCAGCAAAAGGACGTTTTGATGAGTCTGAAACATTTGCAAACCGTGCTCGTGACCTTGTTGTAGCATTACAAGGTGGTGATACAGAATGTTTAACGCTGTGGAAGGAATTTAAAGAGATCAGTATTTCGCATTGCCAAGAAGCTTATGCACGTTTAGGTGTTAGCTTAAGCATAGAAGATGTGCGTGGTGAAAGTGCTTACAATAAGGATTTAGCGGTTGTTGTTGCTGAATTAGACGCAAAAGGTTTATTACAAGAAAGCCAAGGTGCTAAATGTGTATTCTTAGATAACTTTAAAAACAAAGAAGGTGAGCCACTGCCAGTTATCATCAAGAAAAAAGATGGTGGTTTCTTATATGCAACTTCAGATTTAGCTGCTATTCGCTACCGCCAATCAGCATTAAATGCAGACCGTGTTTTATATTTTGTAGATGCTCGCCAAGGTTTACATTTCCAACAAGTATTTGAAGTTGCACGTTTAGCTGACTTTGTTAAAGCAAGCACCACACTAGAGCATATGCCATTTGGTACGGTCATGGGCGAAGATGGAAAACCCTTCAAAACCCGAGCAGGTTCAACACCTAAATTAGCAGATTTATTAACTGAAGCTGAAGAACGAGCTTATGATCTAGTAAAAGCCAAAAACAAAGATATGGCAGAAGATGAATTGCGTCATATTGCGTCAGTTGTTGGTATTGCTTCCGTGAAATATGCCGATCTATCAAAAAACCGAACCAGTGATTACACGTTCAGTTTTGATAGCATGTTAAGTTTTGAAGGTAATACTGCACCTTATTTACTCTATGCATACACACGTGTCGCGAGTATTTTTAATAAAGCAGGTATTGAAATAAATAGTATTATTGCTGATGTTTCTTTCACTGAAGAAAAAGAGAGTGATTTAGCCAGCAAACTCATGCAGTTTGATGAAATAATAAAACAAGTAGGCAAACAAGGTATGCCACACTTTTTATGCGCTTACCTATTTGAGCTAGCTGGACTATTCTCAAGTTTTTACGAAGCCTGCCCTATTTTAATAGCCGACAATGAAACACAAAAACAAAGCCGCTTAAAACTAGCAGGCTTGACTGCAAAAACACTACAGCAAGGTTTAGCATTATTAGGCATTAATACATTGGAACGCATGTAATAATGGCCAAAGTAACACGTAGAAAACCTGCTAAACGGGCAGTAAATAAAAGAAACAATAAACGCAAAGCAACTAAGCAAGGGTTTCCGTATATTGCCTCTTTTATTGCATTAGTATTAATCGCTTTTATTGGTTACTTTGTGTTTGCTGTTGATAAACCACCAGTAAAAATAAAACAACCTAAAGCTGCAGTTAAAACTGAAGAAATGCTACCTGAAAAACCGCAACCGCAGTGGGATTATATTGATATATTAAAAACTAAAGAAGTTAAAGTTGAAATCCCAGTAGAAAATAAACCAAGCCGCCCTTATCAGATGCAGTGTGGTTCTTTTAGACAACAACGTGATGCTGAATCTTTAAAAGCGACAATTGCATTTCAAGGCTTAGAAAGCCAGGTTAAAAAAACCGGTAATTGGTATCGTGTAATATTAGGCCCATACGAGCGCAAACGTGTAGCAGAAAAACAACGCCACAAATTGCAACGAGCCAAAATAAATGGCTGTCAGATCTGGTTCTGGCGTTAACCATAAAAAGGAGAACTTCGGTTCTCCTTTTCTTTATCCATTTCCCCTTGAAATCAATAAAAACCACCCCATTTTATATTCATCAGCCAATAATTTTGGCATCTTCTTTTCGTTAACAAACAACAAAAGGGTTCAATATGACTACTATTGTTTCTGTACGTCGCGGTAATCAGGTAGTTATCGGTGGTGATGGTCAGGTATCACTCGGTAATACGGTAATGAAAGGCAACGCGCGTAAAGTACATCGCTTATACAATGATCAAGTCATTGCAGGCTTCGCAGGCGGCACTGCCGATGCTTTTACTTTATTAGAACGTTTTGAAGCGAAGTTACAAGCTCACCAAGGTAATTTAGAGCGTGCAGCCGTTGAACTCGCTAAAGATTGGCGTACCGACCGCATGCTAAGAAAACTAGAAGCTTTATTAGCCGTAGCAGATAAAAAACATTCCTACATTATCACTGGTAACGGTGATGTTGTAAGGCCTGAAAACGATCTCATTGCTATCGGTTCAGGTGGTAATTTTGCACAATCAGCTGCAATGGCATTATTAGAAAATACTGATTTATCTGCACAAGAAATAGTAGAGAAAGCATTAACTATTGCTGGCAACATCTGCGTATTTACTAATACCAACCAAACTATCGAATGTATCGAGATTGATGCTCCAGTAGCAACAACAAAATAGGAATTCACATGACTAATAGTATGACTCCACAACAAATAGCACATGAGTTAGATCGCCACATTATTGGGCAAAGTAAGGCTAAACGCGCAGTTGCTATTGCATTACGTAATCGCTGGCGTCGAATGCAATTAAGTGAAGATATCCGTCAAGAAGTCACACCTAAAAATATTTTAATGATTGGTCCAACCGGTGTTGGTAAAACAGAAATAGCGCGCCGTTTAGCAAAATTAGCGAATGCACCTTTCATTAAAGTAGAAGCAACAAAATTTACTGAAGTGGGTTACGTTGGTAAAGAAGTTGAAAGTATTATTAAAGATTTGGTTGAAGCTGCAATTAAAATAACCAAAGAACAAGAATTAGCAAAAGTAACCGCAAAAGCTGAAGACCTAGCCGAAGATAGAATTCTAGATATCCTTATTCCACCTGCTAAGACAGCAACAGAATGGGATGTAAATAATAGCGAAGTTGTAGAAGAAAGCACAACAAGACAATCTTTTCGTAAAAAATTACGAGAAGGTAAACTAGATGATAAAGAAATTGAAATTGATGTCCCAGCACCACAAATTGGTGTAGAGATAATGGCACCTCCTGGTATGGAAGAGATGACCAACCAGCTTCAAGGTATGTTTCAGAATTTAAGTAATAAAAATGAATCTAAAAAACGTACCATGAAGATTAAAGAAGCACTTAAAGCATTGGTAGAATCAGAAGCATCAAAATTAATTAACCAAGAAGATTTAAAAGAAAAAGCAATCTTTGCTGCTGAAAATAACGGCATTATATTTATCGATGAAATTGATAAAATATGTAAACGTGGTGAATCATCTGGTCCTGATGTTTCGCGTGAAGGTGTACAGCGAGACCTATTACCATTAATTGAAGGTTCAACAGTAAGTACTAAGCACGGTATGGTAAAAACAGACCATATGTTGTTTATTGCATCAGGAGCTTTCCAAGTTGCTAAACCTTCGGATTTAATTCCTGAGTTACAAGGCCGTTTACCTATCCGAGTTGAGTTAGAAGCATTACGTGAAGAAGACTTAGCTCGCATATTAACTGAACCTAAGGCGTCGTTAAGTGAACAATACCAAGCTTTATTAGCAACAGAAGGTGTAGCAATTACTTTCACCCAATGTGGTATTAATAAAATAGCAAAATCAGCATGGCATGTTAATGAAACCACTGAAAACATCGGTGCACGACGTTTGCATACTATGATGGAGCACATTATGGATGAGTTGTCATATGAAGCAACCGAACGCTCTGGTGAATCAATAACGATTGATGAAGCTTATGTAGCTAATATGATAGATGAAATAGTTAAAGATGAAGATTTAACGCGTTATATATTATAAATTTATTATTTAAGTAACAACAAAAAAGCCTCTGAAAAATTATTTTTTTAGAGGCTTTTTTATACATTATATAATTTTAGCTACACCATTTAGTGTATTCAAAGTTCTAATATCTAAAAGGGACTTTCTTTATTCAATATTTCACAAAGCGATATAATTTCTAGAGCAAGTGATGATTTTATAACTTGCTGCTGTCTATCCAACTGCATTTTATAAAAAATTAAATCCATATCATCCTGTGCAACCGTTATAGAATCGAATATAGCCATACTCATATTTTTAGCTAAATGAAGCGACTTGATCGCATTTGCAATCGGTGTATCTGTAAAATGATAATCAGCACTATCGTTACTTAGTAAATTTTTTAATTTAATAATACCTTCGATATCTTGATAAGTAGCCTGAGGAATAACACCTAAACCAAATAATAACTTTAAACGAACTGACAACTCTCCTAATGGTCCCGAGTCTTGTAATAGCGGACCAACAACAGATTGAACGGCAAAATCATTTTTTAGGAAAATGCGTTCTATTAATGCTTGTATAAGCTGTTCAAAAATATCAACGGTAGAGATGAAAAAACCACGAGCAGTAAGACTCGTATTTAAACATTCTAATATTTCATTTTCTTGTAGTTGTTTTGACATAAGCTCTGCTGGGTTGGGTTGTGCGAGGATAATATCTCGCACAACTTGTTTTTAAGCCATCAATAGAAATAGCTTTTCAATCTTAACCGCTTCATCACTATCCGCTGCTAAGCCAGTGTATTTAGAGAGTGTTGCAATAAAGCCAACCTCTACTAATGAAGCTTGTAATTCAATTGCTTGAGGATCATCGCTATTTTTGTATTTGAATGCAGCAGCAATACCTTTTAACAACATATCATTAGCCGTAGCATACTCAATGGTGCCTAATAAAGGTTTAACTAAACGATCATTTGCACCTAATTTACGAATTGGTTGACGTCCTACACGATCGATTTCATCATGAAGATAAGGATTAGCAAAACGGCCAATAATTTTTTCAATGTAAGCATTATGTGAATGACGTTCAAAACCATAACGGTTGATCAATACTTCTCCACTTTCTTGCATTGCTTGCTTAACCTGTGAACAGATAGCTTCATCATCGATAGCATCTTTCACTGTTTTATGTCCAGCAAGAGCACCTAAATAAGCAGTCATGATATGACCCGTATTAAGTGTGAATAATTTACGCTCAATGAACGCCATTAAGTTATCCGTTTTTTGCATACCTTCGATAACTGGAACTTCACCTCTAAACTGTTGCTCATCAACAATCCATTCACTAAAACTTTCTACAGTGACTTCTAAAGGATCATCTGATTCTGAAGGCGGGACAATACGGTCAACGGCTGAATCAACAAAACCAACTAAACGTTCTGCTGTTTCATGATATTTTTGGTCTAAATGTTTATAAACTTCAGCTTTAAGAAAAGTAGTACCACGGATCATATTTTCACATGCAATGATATTAAGAAACTGTTCATTATTTGCATCAAAACGTAGTGCTAGGCCTTGTGCTAATTTATTAGCAATAATAACTAAAACATTTGGACCAACGGCTGTAGTGATTAAATCTGTTTCACTAATTAAACCAACTAAGTCATCACTTGTTGAGTTAATTGCATTAACGCCAGAAACAACTTCTGTTTTACATTCTGCGCCAACTACTTTTACATTGTAAGTATTTAGAGAATTTAGCAAATTAATAATTTTTTCATCTACGTCTGCAAAAGTTACTTTAATCCCTGCATCAGCTAATAATTTACCAATAAAGCCACGACCAATGTTGCCCGCGCCAAAATGAATTGATTTCATTGTTTTTTCCTTATTAAAATAATATTGAATAAAAAAACGCTGGTGAAAACCAGCGTTTTAATTAAGTCTGATATGACTAACTTAATATACTCAATACTTTTTGAACATCTTTACTATTGATCAATGTTTCGATAGCTTCTGGATCATCCAAGGCATTAGTTATTGTTGTAATAACACTAATATGCTCATCATTTTTAGCAGCAATACCGATAACTAGTTTAGCTATATCATCTTCTTCATCACCAAACTTAACACCATCTGTATATTGGCATACAACAATACCGGTTTTAATAACGCTTTTTTTCGCTTCGATCGTACCATGTGGTACGGCAATTGATTCACCAAGATAAGTTGAAACTAGTTTCTCACGTTCAAACATACCTTCAATGTAAGCAGGTTCTGCATAACCAAGTTTAACTAATTGCTCACCGGCAAATTGAATAGCTTGCTCTTTATTCTCAGCTTTTAAACCTAAGTGGATATTTTTAGCAGATAACTCAAAAACAGGCTTTGCAGTTGGCTCTTCAACAACAGCTGCACTTGGGTTAACAGTAGGAGTACCTGACGCTGCGATAATTTCAGCAATAAGCCCATCATAAAGAGTACTGTCTAAGAAGTTCGTTAATGATAAATGCTTCGCATTTGCTGCATGCTTAATTGCACGTGGTGTTAAATCTTTATGCGTAATAACGATATCAACATCATTAGGAAGATTATTAATCGCACAGTTAGTAACGTTAATATTTAATCCGGCTGATTTAACTTTCTTAGCTAATAAGCTTGCGCCCATTGCACTAGAACCCATACCAGCGTCACAAGCAACGATGATTTTAGTCACGTTAGCCATGTTGATTTCAGCGCCTTTTGCAGCAGCAGGTGCGTTTTTAAGGTTTTTCATTTTTTCAGCAGCTTCAGACAATTTATCGCCTTCACCTTCACCTAAGTCTTTTTGTGTTTTCATTAATAATGAAGCAACAATAAATGAAACGGTAGCTGAAGCAGTAACTGATAATAATACACCAATCAAAGATGCTTTTGGTGTCATAATTAATACAGCAAAGATAGAACCAGGAGATGCAGGAGAGATAAGACCAGCATTAAACATAGTAAGAGTGAATACACCAGTCATACCACCTGCAATTACAGCAAGGAGTAAACGTGGGTTCATTAGTACGTATGGGAAGTAAATTTCATGGATACCACCGAAGAAATGGATGATTCCAGCGCCGCCAGCTGTTTGCTTAGCAGTACCTTTACCAAATACCATGTATGCAAGTAATAGACCTAAACCAGGACCCGGATTTGCTTCAATTAAGAAGAAAATTGATTGGCCAAAGTCAGTAGACTGCTGAATACCTAAAGGAGTGAAAATACCATGGTTGATTGCGTTATTTAAGAATAAAATCTTAGCAGGCTCAACGAAGATAGATGTTAATGGTAATAAACCAGCTTCAACTAAGAAGTTTACACCGAACGCTAATGCTTCAGAAAGTCCAGTAACAAAAGGACCGATCAGGTAGTAAGAAAGAATAGCTAAAATCATACCGATGATACCAGCAGAGAAGTTATTAACTAACATCTCAAAACCACTTTTCACTTTACCATGAACTGATTCATCGAATTTCTTGATTGCGTATCCACCTAGTGGACCAACAATCATTGCACCCATAAACATTGGAATTTCAGTACCAACGATAACACCCATAGTAGTGATTGCACCAACAACAGCACCACGATCACCGCCGATTAATTTACCACCCGTATAACCAATTAATAGAGGAAGTAAGTATTTTATCATCGGACCAACTAACGCAGCTAGACCTTCGTTAGGGAACCAACCTGTTGGTATAAATAGTGCGGTTATAAAACCCCAGGCAATAAATGCCCCTATATTTGGCATAACCATATTTGATAGGAATCTACCAAAATTTTGTACTCTGATCTTACTCTCGGATGATATCATGTCATTTCCCCGTTCAATTTTATTATTAGTAATGTTAAGTAACAGTTAATTAAAACTGTTATATTCCGTTTGATACAATTAATTTAGCACATTAAAAAAAATATAAAATAGAGCCTCATTTCATGTGAAGATGATCACTAAAAAGAAAGCAACATGCCTACTTTTGATACATAAGTCACTTAAATAAGCTGTACTATTGTTACAAATTCAATATATAGGTGTTAACGAACTAAATTTGGTGATTTGAGTCACATTTAGTATTCGTTGCAAAATATCACAAACGAGATATAAGTCTCGTTAAATTGTGTTATAAATCCAATTACAATTAATTAGAGTGATCTATATCTCATTATTTTAAGGCGGTAATCTGTAATGTAATTTAATTACATTTTCAAATACTTGTTTAAGTACCTATAACCCTTGTTCAAGTACCGATATATACCCAATTGCTTATTACTCATAAATCCAAACACACCGACAATATCAATACTCGAAAAAAGGAAGTAGTAAAAATGATTGAGAAATAAATAACAGTAAATACACTATATTATTTCCCTCTAATTCCTCTGAAATATCCTTTAACAATTAATACCAATTCCTATCATTAAGTTTCCAAATTAGTTCAGTCTCTGT